>JAESFT010000047.1_pt1 | contig 287472 bp, 295 predicted proteins | sample 9269451 | NCBI WGS metagenome assembly JAESFT01 (sample SAMN14502557, study PRJNA617106) | algae metagenome | isolation source: Scytonema hyalinum WJT4-NPBG1 and co-occurring heterotrophs from well... | place: USA: Mojave Desert, Joshua Tree National Park, California | collected 2006-05-25
TGAACTCCCGGTGTTCGTTGGATGCTGGCAGCAGGCCAAGGCGAGTTTGCAAAGTGCGCTCACTGATCAGCTCAGCCTCACCTGGAATACCCTTCGGCAGCGTGAGGGGTGGTGCTCCCACCAGGGTAGTTGCTGCTGATCGGTGGCCGAGCGCGACCACGCCCACCCGGCGGTTGGGAGATCGGGCCAGCCACCCACCCGTGCGCTGAACGTGGCCCGTCAGCCGCTCTCGCGTGATGCCCCGCAGCCGTCCCAGAACATAAAGACAGAAGCCCTGCGCCGCACTACTCGCCATGGGGTCAAGTTACAATGTTTCCACGGCTGTTCAAGTATTCGGGTCGTAATCGAGAGCCGGATTTGATTCGGAACGACTCGCTCGAGAGTCGCGTTTGAGTCCCACGCGAATCACTTCGACTCGACACGGAGTCGAGACGACTCAGCGCGCCAAGTAGTTGTACCGGAGTATACGATGGCACCCCGCGCCAATTGGAAGGGATACTTGAAGCTGTCCCTCGTTTCCTGCGCGGTGGCACTTTACCCGGCGACCAGTTCTTCGTCCCGCGTTCGTTTCCACACCCTGAACCGGGCGACTGGCAACAGGGTCAAGCGGCAGTTCATCGATCCTGAGACAGGCGAGTCGGTCGAGGGCGACGAGCAGGTCAAAGGCTACGAGATTGGAAAAGGCTCTCACATCATCATCGAGGACGAGGAACTCGAAGCCATCCGCATCGAGAGCACTCATACCATCGACATCGAGAGCTTTGTTCCGCGAAGCCAGGTTGATGAGCGCTACTTTGAGGCACCCTACTACATTGCACCCGATGACAAGGTGGCCCAGGAGGCGTTCGCGGTCATTCGGGATGCGATGAAGGAGAAGGGCCGGGCAGGCGTTGCCCGCGTGGTCATCGCGCGCCGCGAGCGCATGATCCTCCTGGAGCCGCTCGGCAACGGCATCCTGGCCACCGTGCTGCGCTACCCCTATGAGGTCCGCGGCGAGGACGCTTACTTTGAGGACATTCCTGAGCTGACCTTGCCAGCAGAGATGCGGGATCTCGCCGGGCACATCATCGAGACTAAATCGGCCAACTTCGATCCCAGCACGTTCGAGGACCGCTATGAGCGGGCCGTCATCGATCTGATCCGCTCCAAGCAGGCAGGGCAGCCCGCCAGGGCTCCGGACGCGCCCCGGCCCTCGAACGTGGTCAACCTCATGGAGGCTCTCCGCCGCAGCATCGACGCTGACGCGCCCATAGGCGAGCCAAAGAAGGCGAGCTCGAAGGTGCGCTCGCCCAAGAAGACCAGCCAATCACCCGCCAAGAAGGGGCCAGGTCGCGCCCGCCGAGCCGGGTAGGAACACTGCAATGAGGGGCCACAGATACCCAGTGTCTCGCCTATCGTCATCGGCGCGGCAGCGGGCCACCAAGCTGCAGCGGAGAAACGATTAGCGATGACCGTGATCGTTCAGGCTCCTCACATGTCAGTTCACGGCGAGGAAGACCGGGAGGCGCGCTCGCGACGGTTGCTCCAAGCCTACGACGCGATGAATGCGATGGTGCGGATCCTCTGGCCGGGCGATGGCACTCACCGTGACCCGAACGCTGTTCAGTGGAGGAGCGGCCTTGTCAGCCTGCACGAAGCCGAAGGTCGGCTGTACGTCACCTGGCGTGACGAGGATCACTGGGACAAGTTCGGCAGGGTGGTTGAGCTTGCCTGGACGGCATGTGGGCTCGAGGGAGGGCCGGTGGTTCACGAGAACGCAGACGAGAATGGGCTGTCCTTGCCGCAGAACGAGCCCCTCTACTAAGTCCGATGAACCTCGTCCTGCTGCCCCGCTCGTTCTTCGACCGCCCTGTCGTTCAGGTTGCCCGAGACCTGATCGGGGCAAGACTGCTCGTCGATGACGTTGGAGGCATCATCGTCGAAACGGAAGCATACGCTCTAGGCGATCCTGCGTCTCACAGCTTTGCTGGCCTCACGCCCCGGAACGCCGTGATGTTTGGCCCGGCTGGACACGCCTATGTCTATCGCTCGTATGGCCTTCACTGGTGCTTGAACGTCGTGTGCGAGCGAGGGAGCGCCGTGTTGATCAGGGCTCTGGAGCCAACCCACGGGATCGAGCTGATGCAGCAAAGGCGCCGGGCGGCCGGTTTGGGTGTCTTGTGCGCAGGTCCTGGCCGCCTCTCGCAGGCGCTCGGGGTGACGAACGCGCACAACGGTCAGCCGCTTGACGCACCCCCTTTTGCCGTCGGCTGCGCCTCAATCGGGGTTCGAGCCACCGCAGGGCCGCGGATTGGCATCACCAAGGCCACAGACCGGCCCTGGCGCTTTGTCCTGGAGGGCTCGCGATACACCAGCCGGCCTCAGCGCAGACCAGACATATCGGTGACCTGACCTCTCGAATTTTAGCCTGCATAGCCAATCTTTGCAGGATCGCATGCTCGCTCGAGAGCGGCCGCACCTCCTCTCTTGCGCTTTCAGAAGCTTCTCTGCCCATCGCTTATGAATATTTTGCCTGAAGCCTCGGAGGAGAGCCGATCATGAACACCTACAGCTTCGAGGGGCGTCGAGCAGCCGTGACGGGCGGTGCAAGCGGCATAGGACTTGCCATTGTGGCGCGCCTTCTGGCGGGCGGGGCTGCGGTTGAGGTCTGGGACGTGAGGCGGACGGGGTGCCGGGAACTCTCGCCCGCACGGTCGATGTCACGCAGTGGGCGAGCGTTGAAGCGGCTGCCCGTGATGCAGAGCGCTCGGGCGGTCTCGACATCCTCGTGTGTTCGGCGGGCATCGGTGGGCTGAACGCCACCACGTGGGAGTACCCGCTTGAGGCCTGGGCGAAGGTGATGCGGGTGAACCTTGACGGCGTGTTCCATTGCTGCCGGGCAGTCGTGCCCGGCATGATCGAGCGCCGCTATGGCCGGATCGTCAACATTGCCTCGATCGCCGGCAAGGAGGGCAACCCGAACGCCCCTGCCTACTCGGCCTCCAAGGCCGCCGTGATCGGCCTTACCAAGTCTCTGGGCAAGGAGCTAGCCGAGCACCCAATCGCGGTGAACTGCATTACACCTGCGGCAGCCCGCACCCCCATCCTCAACCAGCTCAGCGAGGAGTTCATCGGCTACATGCTCTCCAAGATTCCGCGCAAGCGCTTCGTCGAAGTCGAAGAGATCGCGTCCATGGTGGCCTGGCTCGTCTCCGAGGAGAACAGCTTCACCACAGGCGCTGTGTTCGACATCTCGGGCGGACGCGCTACCTATTAACGGCAGCCTCGGTTGCGAGTGGGTTCGTTAGGATGCGCCGAACGGCCTGGCGAGCGCCCCTGATGCTCCCATCACCTCTTCGATCCTGAGCACCTCGTTCCACTTGGCCATGCGCTCGGATCGCGTGAATGAGCCAACCTTCAGCTGGCCTGCGTCCCACCCGACCGACAGGTGAGCGATGGTCACGTCCTCCGTCTCCCCGGACCGGGCGGACACGATCGTCCCAAATCCGGATGCTTTCGCGGCATCGAGTGCGGCCTTCGTCTCCGTCACGGTCCCGGCTTGGTTCGGTTTGATCAGAACAGCCGAACACGCGCCGGCCTTGGCGGCCGCCTCGACCCGAGCTGCATTGGTGACCAGGAAATCATCGCCGATGATTTGAACGCGCGTCCCGTAGGCGGCCGTGAACATGGAAAAGCCCTCCGGGTCATCCTCCGCCAAGGGATCCTCGATCGATATGATCGGATAGTTGTCGATCCAGCGGCCAAGCAGTTCGATCAGGCCGTCGCGATCGAGCTCTTGGTCATCGAGAGCAAGGCGATACCGACCCGAACGGCCGAACTCGGACGCGGCGATATCAAGCGAGATCGCAATGTCATCGCCCGGCGTGAACCCCGCTTCCTCGATGGAGCGCACCAAAAGATCGAGCGCCTCCTCGTTGGAGTCGAACACGGGCCAGTAGCCGCCCTCATCCGCGACGCCCTGGATGCGACCGCGTTCCTGCATCAATCGGCCCGCGGCCCGATAAACTTCCGCGGTTCGGTCCAACGCCTCAGCAAAAGAGCTGGCGGTCGGACACACCACCATGAAGTCCTGGATGTCGGCCCGGCGAGCGGCATGAGCCCCGCCGCCGAAAATCTGGATCTCGGGCAGGGGGATGCGAACCCGGCTGTCGTTGGCAAGATAGCGCCAAAGTGGTTGCCCCTGCGACGAAGCGGCAGCCCACAATACGGCCATCGAGACCGCGATCGTCGCATTGCCGCCGAGCCGCGATTTGTTGGGCGTGCCGTCCAGCGCAATGAGTGCGGCATCCACGGCAGCCTGGTCCAGCGCATTCATGCCGTTGAGGACGGGTGCGATCACCTCCGTGACGTTCTGGACGGCACGGGTCACGTCAAACCCGCCGAATGCCTCGCCCCTGTCACGCAGGTCGACTGCCTCGCCTGAACCTGTCGAAGCCCCCGCCGGGGCGATGGCTCGGCCCCGCGCCCCGGATGCAAGCGTCACCTCAGCCTCCACGGTAGGGCGACCTCTCGAGTCCCAGAGCCGCCGGCCATGAACGTGCTTGATCCGTGTCTCAGTCATGAGGCCTCATCACGAGAGTTGGGCGCCCCACGCGGCTCGGATGGCCTGAAGCTCCTGAACGGGGTTCTTGATCAGGGGCAAGGCCGTCGAGCGAACGAGATCTTTGTCGGGCTCGCTCGTGATGTATTCGACGGGCGACTTCCCGTCCACGCGCGCCAGGAAGAGAGCGGGCAAAATTTGAGCTGCTCGGGCCTCGAGTTCCCGCCGCGACGTCCAGCGGACTTGCGAAAGGTAAGCTTTGCCTAAAGCCTCGAAAGCATTGAGGAGTGCAGGGGAGGCTGCTCGGTTCCAGACGCATTTGAGCAGGAGGTGATTAAGGCAGAACGCAAGATCAAAGGCCGGGTCACCATACCATGCGCATTCAGCGTCCAGAAACACGGGTCCGGTTGGCCCGACCAAGATGTTTTTTGGCGAGACATCTCCATGAACCAGGCATTGCTTCGTGGCGAGTGTTCGCCGCGACAGTTCATGGAGTCGGTCGGCCACGCCTGGGTGCTGAAGGGCTGTGGCCTCAAGATAGGGCTCGAGCCGGATAGGGTGGAAGATACGGTCCGTCGCAAAGCGGGACCTGAGGCTCACATCGTCCGAGGTGGCTTGATGGATCTCGCCGATGGTGCGTCCGACCGCAGCGGTAAAACCGATATCGACCTGTCCGTCCCGCAACAGCCCCTTCCAGACCGGGTGAGATGCCGGTTCGAGATAGGACATCGCAAAGGAGCCTGATGCAGGGTCATGGGCCAGGACTTCTGGCACGCTACCAGGTGCAATTTGCCCAGCGACTTTGAGCCACTCCACCTCGTAGAGATTGCGTTCGACCGGGGCGCGCCAGTCCGCCTTCACCTTCAGCTTCGGGAGCGCACTTTTGATGGTAAGCACACGATCACCCATGGTGATCTTCACGATGTCCGACGACACCCCTCCGCTGAGGGGCTCAGCCGAGCAAAGGGCCGGGTCGATGCCTGCGCGTCGAAGGAGTGGGTCGAAGCGTGCTAAAGGGCCAACTATCACTTGAGATCTGCCTGACCTTTGGCAGATTGCGACAACCCCTAGGCACTGGGCAAGAGCGACCTGGCCCATCACGCCTTCCTTGATGCACCCGAGATCGAGCAAGTGACCATGAACTCGTTCGACCTTGACCGCTTTGTTGACGCTCAGCGCCCGATCTATCCCGCTGTGCTGGACGAGCTGCGGACCGGCCAGAAGAAAAGCCACTGGATGTGGTTCATCTTTCCGCAGCTGCGAGGCCTGGGTCGCTCGCCAACCGCAATTGCCTTCGGGGTTGCGTCACGTGCAGAGGCGGAGGCCTATCTTGCCCACCCGGTGCTTGGGCCGCGGCTTGAGGAGTGCACGAGCTTGGTCCTGGCGCACGCAGGACGAACGCTGAACGCGATTTTCGGCTCTCCGGATGACGTGAAGTTCCACTCGAGCATGACATTGTTCGCTGTCGTTGCTGGCACACGCGGGAGCCCATTCCAGAGGGCGATTGAGAGCTTCTGTGGCGGCGAGATGGACACCCGAACTCTCGCGATGCTTGCGGAAGGGCAGAACTCCTGAGGTCGAGCGAGCCATCATCATGGGGAGCGTTCCTCGCCGATCGGTTAACAAGCAGTGGTTCCACTTGGGTTCCATAGGTCAACTTGCGCCCGGAATGCTCTAGATGGCTGCTGGGATCGAGGGCAGGGGGTCGTCATCACGATGGATCGAGCTGAGCTTGCGGCTTTGAGGATCATCTTGAGCAATGTCGTGGCTCGCCTTGCTGTGCTGGAGGCTGCCGAGGCCGATCAACGGCGCGAGATGCTCGGCCGGATGAGTGACACGTGTAAGCTTGCGGCTGAGCGCTACCCCCTGGCCGCATCTGGCCCAGAGCAAGCCGCCGTCGTGCGCGATATGCTCAAGCATATCGACGAGTTCTTCAAAGGCATCACCATTACCTAGCTCAAGGCTAGTCGGCCTGCTTCTGGCCGAAGGCTCTCTTGATGCGCTGAAGGCCGTCGGCGCGAGCAGATTCGACCCTCACGATAAGATGCTCGCCAGCGGAATAGCGCAGCTCGAATACCAGCTTGACGTCGCCCCCCGTTGGCAGCGGCAGGAAGTAAGCGGCTTGACCGGAACCCAGAAGGAATGCTGCGGCTGGACCTGAGAAGTCCCCGTCGAACCCAACCAGCGCCTTGCGGATCGCGGGGTGGATCGCGCGGTCCTTGTCGTGCAGGAGGGATCAAAGGCCAGGAACGGAGCGGATAGGCTCAAGCCATCAGTGTCTCCCTTAGGCGACGCCATCCCCCCTGGTGAGTTACTACGAGTACGAAGCGCATCGGCATCTATTTGTACAAGCATCTCCGAAACGTAAAGCCGGTCAACTTCTGTCCACGCCAGCGGCGCGAGTAGTCCGCCGCAGTACGCGAGACAACTGTTCGGCAGCGTAAGGCTTATGCAGAAGTTCGAATCCATGTCGGCCATCCTCGGCCAAGACATGGCTATAGCCTGAGGTAAGGACCACGGGCAGGCCCGGGTAGCGGCGCCGGATCTCGTTTCCAAGCTCTACGCCGCTCATCCCTGGCATCATCACGTCCGAGAACACAACGTCGAACGTTTGACCCTGGTCGAGATACGCGAGCGCCTCAGTACCATTGGCAGCCCAGGTCGTCTCGTAACCGAGATCCTGAAGGAGCTGTGTCGAGAACGTGCCAACTTCAGCGTTGTCCTCGACCACCAGCACGCGCCGACCTTGACCGCCCTTGATCCCAGGCGTTGTCCGATCAGCTATTCGGCTGTGTCGGATAGCGTCGCCGTTGGCCTGGGGCAGGTACAGCGTAAAAACGGAGCCTCGCCCTAATTCACTTTCAACAGCAACATCGCCGCCCGACTGCTTGGCGAAGCCGTAGACTTGCGACAATCCAAGACCCGTGCCCTTCCCGACCTCCTTCGTCGTAAAAAAGGGCTCGAAGATCTGAGCGAGCTTGCCCTCCGGTATACCGGTCCCCGTATCGGCCACCGCCACGGCGACGAACTTACCCCGGCGGCCGCTCTCGCTGCGGATCGCCGGGATTGCACTTGTCGCTTCAACCCTGACCGTGATCTCTCCTTCGTCGTCCATCGCATCGCGCGCGTTCACGACAAGGTTGACCAGTGCCGTCTCTAGTTGACTGGCGTCCGCCTCCACGAAGCATGGTTCCGGTCCAAACGCGGTGGTCACCTTGATGCGTGAGCCCACAACAGTGCCAAGCATCTCGCTCACCGAGCGAACGCGCTCGGTGGCATTGAACACCTCGGGCTTGAGAGCCTGACGTCTCGCAAAGGCGAGAAGTTGGCCGGTGAGCTTGGAGGCCCGGTCGACCGTGTCGGAGATCGCGTCAATATATCGACGCTGACGGTCCTCGGGTAAGTCACGGCGGCGAAGGAGGTCGGTCGAGCTCTTTATTATGGTGAGCAGGTTGTTGAAATCGTGCGCAACGCCCCCTGTGAGCTGGCCCACGGCCTCCAGCTTCTGCGACTGACGAAGGGCCTCCTGAGCCTGTTTGAGCTCGGTGATGTCTCGTCCTTCCGCCACCACCCAGACTGCGTTGCCTTGCTCATCCAGCACGGGCTTGAGCGAAAAGTCGACGATCGCGCGCACCTCGCCGGCGCCGCGCATCTCATGTTCCTCCCGCACGGTCTCGCCTGCCGCGGCACGCCCGATGCCAGCCTTGACGGCGTCCTGGAGATCTGGATTGCCGCGCATGGGCGCAGCAAGCCAAAACGGCTTCCCGACGATGTCTGACGGCTCAATCTGGCTCCAGCTCAGTGCCGTTTGGTTGACCTCTACCACAGTGCCGGCGGGTGTCAGGAGAGCCATGAACTGGAGAGCAGAATCGAAGATGCCCTGAAAGCGACGCTTGCTCTCGGACAGCTCCGCGGTTCGTCCCGCGACGCGCCGTTCAAGCGTGTCGTTCAGTTCACGAAGCCGGGCCTCGACGAGCTTGCGCTCCTGGATGTCCGTTGACGTGCCGAACCACGTTGTGATCACACCATTCGCATCTAAGAGGGGCTCGGCGCGCGCCACGTACCAGCGGTACTCGCCATCGTAGCGGCGATAGCGGACCTCAACCTCGTACGTGACGCCGCGCTGGCGAGCATCTGCCCACACGGCGGCGGTGCGCTCGGCGTCGTCAGGGTGCAACACGGTGGCCCATCCATCCGGCAGCGCCTCGGCTTCGGTCTGCCCAGTGTACTCGTACCAGCGGTCGTTGAAGTAGTGCAGGTGACCATCCGGTGTTGCGAACCACACGAAGGCCGGCACAGCGTTCGTGATGGTTCGAAGGCGGGCTTCGCTCTCGCGCAAACGCTCCTGTTGCCGATGGCGCGCCGTCGCGTCACGGACAATGCCGACCGCTCTCGTCGGCCGACGGGTCTCCGGATCATGAAGAACTGCTCCGTGAGACGTAATCCAGCGCGTCCCACCATCGGCGGCAGGAATCGCGCCGCGGAACTCAACATCGTAAGCCGGCCCTCCTGGCTGGAGCGAGGCGAGAAAAGCCGCCTCGATCAACTCTCGATCCTCCGGATGAACAAGGCGTAGCCAGGTTGTCGCATCATAGCGGCCGTCATCGTTGTCTAGGCCGCCGACTCGAAGCGCCGCCTCGTCCCATTCGCCAACACCGGTGACAAGGTCGAGGTCCCAGGTGCCGATCTGTGCCGCCTGAGCCGCCAGCCGCAGCCGCTCTTCGCTCTCGCGCAGCGCCGCCTCGATCGTGCGACGGTCATCGATGTCGATTACTGATCCGATAAAGCCCAAGAACGCCCCGTCCTGCCCGAACCGGGGCGCGGCGGCATCAATCGCCCAGCGGTAGGTTCCGTCCTTGCGGCGCAGCCGATACTCCAGACGGAACGGCTCGCAACGGGCATTAGCGCTGAGGAAGGCGTCACCCGACCAGCCGCGATCATCCGGGTGAACCGCTTTGAGCCAGCCTAAGCCGATGGCTTCCTCAGGTGCCTGGCCGGTGAACTCGTACCAGGAGCGATTAAGGTAAGTGCACTGTCCATTCGCGTCCGTCACCCACATCATCACTGGGGCGTGGTCGGCCATGTTGCGAAAGCGCGCTTCTGACTCGACCATCCTTGCTTCCGCGGCCTTGCGGTCGCTGATATCCCGAATGAGGACGTAATAGCCTTCGACCGCGCCCGCTTCGCCGGTGCGTGGGACGTAATCGACATGGATGTGGCGGTCGCCGCTACCTTTGTAAGGCACCCGACGCTCGTCAGAGAATCGCTCACCTTTGAGGGCACGCTCGATGCTAGGCGCCAGCTGCTCGTACGCAACGTCGCCCACCACGTCGCGGACCTGCCGGCCCAAAATCTGGTCGCGGGTCTGGCCGAACCAACTCTCATACCCCTTGTTGACGAAGCGGTACCGCTCGTCGGCGTCGACATAGGCCACGAGAACGGGAAGCGTGTCGGCGAGGGTCCGAAGTTCTGCCTCACTCTCCTGCAGACGTGCCTCAGCCTCCTTACGATCGGTCACGTCGCGCCAGAATACGGCCAGCGCTCCGTCGCTCGTCGGGTAGGCCCGCATGTCGAGCCAGCGGGGGCGGTCGTTTGCGAACGCGTAGCGATGCTCCAGTGACACTGGAACCCGCTCGGCCATGGCTTGCCTGTAAAGACGACCGAGCTCCGTGTCCTTGCTCTCTGGGTAGACGTCCCAATGCGAGCGGCCGACGATCTGCTCGCGAGGGCGCCCGTCAAGACGCAGCGCCTCTCTGTTGTGCTCCAGGATCGTGAAATCAGGGGCGAGCAGGCCAAAGCCCTCGTCCATACCGTCGAGGACGCGCCGCAGGCGGGCCTCACGCGCACGAAGCTCGGCGGCGGTGCGCACCTTTGCTGTAACCTCGATCAGCGGGTGAAAGACGCCTTCGACGTCACCGGCACTGTTCCGCACGGGGGAGAAGCTGCCCGTGAAGAAGCGCTCCTCGACGCGGCCGTCGTGGGTTCGAAGCTTGACCGCATGCTCCTCAATTTCGACCGTCTCTCCTTTGAATACCCGGTCGAAGACCGGACCCAGGAAGAGCTCGTAAACCTCACTCCAATTTTGGGCCGCCGACCGGCCGAGCGCTTCGGGGTGACGGTCGCCTGCGATGGGGATGTAGGCGTGATTGTATAGCTGAATGCGCCCAGGGCCCCACATGATCGACACTGGACCTGGTGAGGCCAGCATGATGCTGACCGCCGTTCTCAGGCTGTGTGACCAGCCTTCAAGGGGGCCCAAGGGGGTGGACGCCCAATCGTGGGCTGCGAACAGTCGCCCGAATGCCCCCCCGGCAACGAGGCTGTTGCGAAAGGTATGAGCCTGGAGGTCGTCCAAGTGAGTTCCGGTCAGAGGTGATCAGGAATGACCTACTTAGTGCAATGCGTCCCAGCAGTCATGACCCTAGAAGAGGGGCATCGCGTAAGGACCGGGTCGACTTCGCCGGGAACGGGTTTGCATACCGGTCTTGAGAGGCGCAGGCGTTCACTCCCGGACCGCTGCGCTGTGACAGTTCCCGGAACTATCGGGGTTGAGGACCATCGTGCCGGGTGTCGGTGTGCTCCTCTGAGTTCCAGATCACCTCGCGCCGGCCATCATCCTCCTCCAGGATCACCCGCTTTGGCCCGTCCGCCAGGGCCGCCCGGGTCGCGGTCCCGACAGCCGCCGCAACAGCAGCGGTTTGGCTTGGGTGATGGCCGAAGATCACCCCATTGTTGACCACCGACCAGAACGGCCCGACCTTCGCGACGATGAACTCTGACACGCTCTGCCCCTGTCGCACCGGCCGGGGGAGCTAGAGCCGAGAGCCGCTTCTTCAACTATGTTAACTTCGCCGCCTTCTTGTTCTTTCCTCAGAGCGACGGGGCGCCATGTATGTTCCTTTTTCGGAGGGCACGGGTTTGCGGGTGCTTGTGGTTGAGGACGAGTTTCTAGTCCGGAGTGTGGCCGTCGAGGCGCTCGAGGAGGAAGGTTTCCAGGTGACGGAGGCGGCGACAGGCGCTGAAGCTTTGGCTCTCCTGGACGAGCCGGTGGACCTCATCCTCACGGACGTGATCATGCCCGGACCGGTCGATGGCTGGGAGGTGGCGGAGCGCTTTCGGGAGCGCTGGCCGCAGGTCAGCGTCATCTACACGTCCGGGTATCCGCTCGAGCGCCGGCCTGTGACCGACGGGGCGCTGCTGATGAAGCCTTACCGGATCGCCGAGCTCATTGCGGCAGTGCGCGCCAAGCAGCGGGCCCTCAATCCAGACAAGGCAGCCTAGCGCGACGGCCGCCCCGAGTCAGATGCCGCGTCCGTGCGGGATCTGGTCGACACCCAGCCACGCGCAGGCATCTTCCATGGTCTCGAAGGTGTGCTCTGGATCGGTGAACGGCGCCGGCCTCTCGCCGGCGGGCCCGTCAACCAGCAGCTCGGCGATCCACCTCACGCGGTCGCGCCGGTATGCGCCGGCTCGCACGAGACTGGCGATGATCACGCCGTCGAGGATCACGTCGTAGCTGCCAGGGGCGAGCTTCTGAAGGCGGTAGGTCATGGGCTGGAGGCTCAGAGGCGCAAAGGGCAGCGCATGATCCTTGTGGACCCTGTTCGCTGCCCTTCCTGATCGGGCCCATGCTCCAGACCACGGGTGCGCGGCTAACCTATGTATGATCGCTGCGCTCCCGCAAGCGAATTGCTGGCGGCTAGCACTCCGTCCATGGCTCAAGAGCGGCCCGAGTACGGCGCCGTGGCGCGCTTCACCTTCAGCGCCCATTCGGGTTCCTCCGAGACCCGCTCAAATGCCTCGTGAGCGTCGAAGTAGGCGATGAGGACAGGATCGTGCTCAGCCCTCACCCGCATGGATTTCATGCCCTCCCTCGTGAGCATTGAGCGTAGGGCAATCCGCAGACTATTCAGATCGATGCGGCTTATGCGCCTCGACCACATCATCTGGGCGGCGGCTTGGTCCAGGTAGGGCTTGAGCAGGTCAGCGTCGTTCATAGTGCTAGGATAGAGCACACCCGCCCGCCTGCAATGTTACCGGCCCTGTCCCTCCTCACCGGGGCTGGCCGGTGGGCGTCTCTCACGCAGCAGCGATCGCCCGGATCTTCGATGGCAAGACGGCTCTGCCCCTTCCCGCCGGCCACCCTGTGGTCCACGCCCTGAACTGTCCCCAGCATGAAGAAAGCCTCCGAATATCGCCAGCATGCCGACGAGTGCCGTCGGCTGGTACTGCAGATGCCGCCGGGCGAGCAGCGGGAAGCCCTGTACGAAATGGCGCGGACCTGGGACGCTCTGGATGAGGAGCGAAGCGCAAGGGCCGGGCGAGCCAGGCCGGCTGAACCTCGCGAAAGGTCGAAGCGGGGCTAAGGGCTCTGAGTTGGCTTACGTCCTCGCTTCGGTTGTAGCAGGCGGACGTGAAAAAGCCCGGAAGGTCCTAACCCCCTCCGGGCCTGCCCCGAATGGCTCAAAGTCACTTGCCTTGCCAGCCTGAAGAACGAAAAAGCCGGCCGCCGGTTCCTAGCCGCACCACGCCCGCAGCCGATCCTCCCGAAAGCCAGCACCTCCCGCCAAGGCAGAGCGAGGCCTTTGCGGATCAGCGTTTCCCCAACATCACGACCCCGCACCAACACGCGGGCGAGGGTGCGCCTATAACGGTCCTCTCACTCGCGATCAACAGCGAAAGGACCGGAGCGGAGGAGGGCGGCCAAGTGCTCCTTGGCCTTGAGGCCGGCGACCAACTCCGCCTCGCACCGGGAGCGAAACGACTCCGGCGCGTCGATATTGGAGATCCGCACCCGCTCGAAGCCGTTGGCGGAGGTGTCACCATCCACGATGACGAGGCGACGGCCGTCGAGGGTTTCGGAGCGAGCGCCAGGACCGTCCGTCGCGACTGCCAAGATAAGCGCGGTCGCTATCGTGGTGACCGATGTTTATTGCCAGGCATGAACCCTCATATCTAGCAAGCGTTAGTTTCATACTGGGCCTGCTGGAGGTCGGCATATGGTCATGATCCAGAATTATTGTCAGAGTTACTGGCGTGAATTCCTTGCCTCAGGCTCTCTAATTCTCATTGGTGCCGTGATTACTCTGCCACTGTGGCACTAGACGAAACGCCTCTGCGTGAAATCTTTCGAACAGAGAGCGGGCGCGGAGAGAACCATGGATCGACCAGCCCGCAGGCGGGCTCGTCACTGCCGTCGGCCTCAAGGTCTGCCCCGTTCTCAAGGTCTGGGTCACCGTCCAGTTCATCGAGCGCGATTTCACAGGCAATCAGTTCCTCTGCGTAGAACCGCCACTCGGCGATGGCGACAGTCATGTCGCGAGGGAGCGTCATTCTCATGCTCCCGCAACAGCGTGAGAGGCGAGGGCGGAGCAGAACTTGGTGGCGAGCCTGTAATCGCCCGCAGCAATGGCGGCCCGTGCCATGATTGCAAAGCCCGCAATGGTCTTGACCGGCATTTCGGCGATGCGCTCGGCATTCTCGTCCCTGTGATCAAGGGCAGCATCGGCCGCGGCCTCAGCGTCCGGCAGCCCGATGGCGACTTGGTCAACATCGTTCCACTTGCCCCAGGCAGCGCAGCTTTCTTCAGCCCGCTCTATGTAACCACCGGGTGAAGAACACGCTGGCGACCGTGCAGTCCATTGCCCGCCAGACCTTCCGGGCTGATACCGCGGCGGCGGGCTCGCGCGAAACCTTCGAGGCTCGCCTGTTTGCTCTGTCCAAGGCCCAGGACGTTCTCACCCACCTCGACTATGCTCCGGACGGGGTGATCTGCACCGTGGATGTGCCGCTGGCCGAACTGGAGGCCACGCTGCCCACCCTGTCGCTCGGCGATGAGAGCGGTGCCGCCCGGGCTGTGGGTTAGAGCCGTGGGACGTGGGTTTCGGCTTTTCATCTGAGCTTGGCGCAGGTTCGCCGTCTTCGTTGAGGTACCGAGGTGAGTGATGGGCGGGTCTTCTGACGAGCCTAAGGACGCGACTGCCACCACGCCCGCCTCCCTCGACCGCAGGGTGCAGGATGAGCTTGGGGTCATGCTCCAGGGCCTGTACGCCACCCTCATGCAAGAACCCCTCCCGGAGCGGCTCTTGACCCTCATCCAGCAGGTGGAGGCTACAGGCGGCGGTACGAAGGGGGCCGAGGAGGGCGAGCCATGACGGCCTCCTCGCACGCTGACCTGTTGCAGGCACTGAAGCCCTTGCGAGCGTTCGCCATGTCGCTAACCGGCAGCTTGGATGAGGCGGACGATCTCGTGCAGGAGACGATCCTGCGGGCGCTGGCCAACGCCCACCAGTTCAGGCCGGGCACCAGCCTGAATGCTTGGCTCTTCACCATTCTGCGCAACGCCTTCCACACCCGCTACCGCAAGCGTCAGCGCGAGGTCGAGGACCCGGACGGCAGCTACGTGGCAGGGATGATCTCGCCGCCCTCTCAGATGGACGTGGTTGCGATGGAGGAACTGAGGGCTGCCCTCCTGAGGCTGCCCGTTGCCCAGCGCGAGGCCGTGTTGCTGATGGCAGCCGGGGTGACCCTTGCGGAGGCGGCCAGCATCTGCGGCGTGATGGAGGGCACGATCAAGAGCCGCGTCGGGCGGGGCCGGGCTGCGCTCGCCCAAGCCTTGAGTATCTCAGGCCCTGATGACCTTGGGCCGGACCCGGTGACACGAGCGATGCTCCAGGAGCAGGGCGCAGGCTGACGCGTTTCTCCTGTGTAGAATGCGCAATGAGGGTCGCATGACTGAGACCGGCAGGAATGACCTTGAGCCATCTCAGCACGCTTCACGCGACGCCATTCCGCTCGCGAGCTACTACGAGCACGAGCGGCACCGGCACGTGGCGGTGTTCCTTGCCTTCTGCATGGTTTTTCGCCGCTGCTGCTGGCCTACTGGCAGCAAGCACTCTGAGGCCGACCTTGCGTCAGTGAAGGCCCATGGATCGGGCTCGGCCAGAGTGCTTGAGGGGCGGCGGATGCGGTGCTGCCACTCGGGCTCTTCCGACACCCGCCCGAAGTCGGCTGCCCATCGAAGTAAGCGCTTATCAGGGCCTCGTCCGACGCAAGGGCAGAAAAAGGCAACGCCCGAACTAAGGCGCTTCCCGATTGTTTCACCGGGGAGCAAGACAGGAGGGTGGTCTGAGCGATCCAGGTCGCATCATGGAGTGGCGGCTCACCGAATGGGAGCGTCGCTGCGCGTACCAAGCATCCCTCGTCAGCCACATGCGTGAGACAGGGCAGCCAACAGTCCAAGCTGAGCAGGCTTTGGCTCGTCTCGAACTTGCCCTGGCGGATGCACGAGCGCTCAGGCGGCGCATCAGCGAACTTGGCTGACGCGACCTAAGCTGCCCGAGAGCGAGTGGGAACCAGATGACCCGCTTCCCGGTTGGTCCAGGGCAGACGTGCTTGGAACGTTACGCATCTCCTTCGATTTGGTCTGCGGATCGAACATGGTGAGCCTTGGACCCGGTGCTCTTCGGAGCGCCGGGTTTCCTTTGTAGCCATAAAGGCGTGAGGTCGTCCGCATAGCGGTCCTCCTGTCCGCCCTCAGCTTTCCTCAACCGCGCCCGTTCCTCGCCCGCAGCGCCGCAGCCCTGTGTATGAACCGCCCGACAACTTGGGTCAGCAGGGTTACGCTGGCGGGCTTTTCCAGGAACGCGGATTCGAGGAACTCCCCAGGCACGTCGTCGAGATCATCCCAATAAACGTAGAAGACGAGCGGAATGCCGCGCCCTGAGCATGCAGGAAAGCACAGGCTGCCGCGCTACTTCTTTCATGTACCACGCCGCAGCGGCAGCAAGGGCCAGGAGCAGAAGCAGCCAGAGCGGGTTGAAGCCTGCGTCAGCCGCCGGAGCCGTTGTACCAGGAGCCGCTGTGCCTGGGGCCGTGGTAACCTGTGCCAGGGCCGCTGAAGTCAGCAGGACCTGGGTAATGAGCGTTGTCGTGATCACGCGAAGCATGGCGACCTTCCTCCACCCCGATGTGCACAGGGGCAACGTGGCGGTACAAGGCCCATTCCTTTGTCAGGAACGGCAAAGCTGGAACAGACCCGGCTCGGACGCGTTCCTGGACCTTTCTCCACTGGATCTCCCATGGCACTTCTCGATTACGCCGGCTACGCGGCCGCGCTCTGCACGACAGGCGCTTACGTTCCTCAAGTTCTGAAGGTGTGGCGCACGCGAGCCACGCAGGACATCTCGCTCAAGATGTTCCTCGTTCTCGTCATGGGTCTTGTGCTGTGGCTGACGTACGGCGTCTGGAAGGGCGAGTGGCCGCTCATCCTGGCGAACGGCGTCACCTTGATGCTCGCCAGCACCATCCTGTTCTTCAAGTTCAAGCACGGGTGAGGATGAACCGATGATCAAGGCCGTGATCTTCGACCTGGACGGAACGCTGATCGACACGGTCGATCTTCATGCGCAGGCCTGGGTGGAGGCCTTGAAGCCTTTCGGGGTCGAGGTGCCGTTCGAGGACAGGCGCGTGCAGATCGGGAAGGGCGGCGATCAGATCCTCCATGGCCTCATGCCGCCCGACATGGTTGAGAACCGGGGCGAGGAGATTCAGCATCACCGCGCGATGCTTTTCGAGCGGGATTTCCTGCATCGGGCAAAACCCTTTCCGGGCGTGCGCGAGCTCTTCCAGCGCATCAAGGCCTCCGGCCAGCGCGCCGTGCTCGCCTCCTCCGGCAAAGCCGACGAGGTGGCGCGCTACAAGGAGATCGCGGGCATCGCGGATCTCATCGACGACGCGACCTCCTCCGACGACGCAGAGCGCTCGAAGCCCTTCCCGGACATCTTCGAGGCGGCGCTCGCCAAGCTCGACGGCATTGGCCCGGACGAGGCGGTGGTCGTGGGCGACACGCCCTACGATGCGGAGGCGGCCCGCAAGGCGGGCCTGCAATCGATCGGCGTCCTGTCGGGCGGCTTTCCCGAGGAGGCGCTCCGGTCGGCCGGATGCATCGCCGTGTACGACGGCCCGGCGGACCTCCTACAGCATTATGACGACTCACTCTTAGCGAAGCGAAGGCAATGATGGCAGACAGAGGACCCGACGCTTCCGGGGGACCACACCTTCGCACCATCGCCATGCCGCGGGATGCCAATCCAAGCGGCGACATGTTCGGCGGCTGGACTGTGTCGCAGATGGACCTGGCTGGTGCGACCTTCGCGGCCAGGGTGGCTCATGGGCGGGTGGCCACCGTGTCCATCGAGGCGATGGAGTTCCTGAGGCCCATCGGCGTTGGCGACGAGGTCTCGTGCTACTGCCGATTGGTGCGCCGGGGCGACACCTCCGTGACGGTGCACATCGAGACCTGGGCCTGCGGGCGGTCTGATCAGGAGGGCGAGAAGGTGACCGAAGGCACGTTCACGTTCGTGGCGCTGGATGAGAACGGCAAGCCAAGAGCCCTGCCGGACGCTCCCAAAGGCGCCTGATGGCTCCCGAGCTGCGCCTCCTTGTGGCCGAGTGCGAGCCGCCCGATGCCCGCTCGCAGCGGCGCCGCAGCGTTGGCCGGTCCTCTGGCGAGACGTACCTTGAGGTGTTGAGGGCACTGGCGCCGGGGGCCGCGTGCGAGCGCATCAAGCCGGCCGACGAGGGCGAAGGTCTGCCGAGCAGCGAGGCCTTGAGCCACTATGACGGGGTGTTCCTCACGGGCTCACCCCTGCACCTTTACGAGGAGACGAGCGAGACCCGGCGCGAGGTGGTGTTCATGCAGGCTGTGTTCGCCTCGGGCACGCCAGCCTTCGGGTCGTGTGCAGGACTGCAGGTCGCAACGGTGGCGGCGGGCGGCACGGTTCGCCCGAATGCGAGCGGGCGCGAGGCCGCCTTTGCGCGCAAGATCACCCCAACCGCACACGGCCGGTCCCACCCCCTTCTTGAAGGCAGGCCAGCCGTCTTCGACGCTCCCGCCGTGCATACGGACGAGGTGGCAAGCTTGCCGGCGAGGAGCGTGGTGCTCGCCTGCAACGAGGTGACGCGGGTGCAGGCGGCTGAGATCCGATCGGGGGAGCGGGGGATCTTCTGGGGCGTTCAGTACCACCCGGAGATCGGCCTTGATGAGGTTGCGGCCGCCCTTGTGCGCGAGGCGAGCAGCCTCGTCGACGCAGGTCTTGCGGGGTCGGACGAGGATGTGGAGAGCTACGCTGGGCAGGTCGAGGCACTGCACCATCACCCGACACGGCGCGATCTGGCGTGGCGGCTTGGCCTTGATGAGCAAGTGACCGAACCGCACTTGCGCCGGGCGGAGCTGCGGAACTTCATCGCTCACCTCGTCAGACCCACGCGAGCCAAGCGCGGTCGGGGCTGAGGCGGGGTGGGGTCCGTCGCGCGCTAGCTGATATGAACGAAAGGCAGCGGTTTGCGGTAGATGAGGTCGCAAGTTCCGCACTCTTCTCATCATCAGGATTGTACCACATGCGGATCATCTCACTGGCTCTTTCGTGCGCAGTGCTCGCTCTCTCGGCAGGCGCAGCATCAGCCCAGCAGCAGTTCAACGGCAACTGGAGCGTTGAGGTGATCACCGAGACGGGCAGTTGCGACCGGGCCTACCGGTTCCCTGTGGTGATCCGGAACGGGCAGGTGAGCTACGGCGGCCCGGAGAGCGTGAATGCCTCCGGCAAGGTCACGCCAAGCGGCAGCCTGCGCGGCACGCTCGGGCGCGGGTCGGCGCAGGCCACCGTTGTGGGCAGCCTTATGGACCGCTCGGGGTCAGGCACTTGGACGGGCTCAGGCAGCCTGAACTGCACCGGCCAGTGGCGGGCCGAAAAGCGCGCCTGACGCAAAGGAGCGGGTATCGAGCCCAAGTCTATTTAGGCTAGCGGAGAGATATCGCCTAAATTTGAGAGATGAACGACATCCGAATGGCGCTGGTCGACACCTCTGCTCTTGCAGCCTAAGCTTGACCTTGAACCACTCTGTTTAAGCGAGGGGATCTTTGCGCGAGCGAGCAAGTGCATGAAGACTGACACCCCGCCGGCCAGCCCCAAAGAGGCTCGGCGCGCCGAGGCGAGAGATAGGAACGGTAAGGTTGGGCTTGATCGCACGACCCAGGACCACATCGGCGAGCGCCTGCGGGACCTGTACGAGGGCCTTGCGGCAGAACCCGTCCCGGACCGCCTCCTGGCCTTGCTCCGCGTGCTGGACAAATCCGGCTCGGGCCAGGGGTCATGAGCGCCGGTCATGAGCTGCACGACGAGATCTTGCAGGCCATCCCGAGCCTGCGAGCCTTCGCCATCTCACTGACGGGTAACATCGATCAGGCGGACGATCTGGTGCACGAGGCCATCCTGCGCGGGCTCACGCACATCGACCGTTTCCAGCCCGGCACATCCATGCAGGCCTGGCTGTTCACGATCCTGCGTAATCAGTTCCACACACGCTATCGTCAGAAGAAGCGCGAGGTGGAGGACCCTGACGGGCTCTTAGCGGCAAGGCTCGCCATCTCCCCGGCACAAGACGGCCACCTTGATCTGGCGGACATGAGGTCGGCCCTGCTGCAACTGTCGATCGAGCAGCGCGAGGCTGTGCTGCTCATTGCAGGCGGGGTGAGCTACGAAGAAGCCGCCCAGATCTGCGGGACGCAGGTTGGCACCATCAAGTCGCGGGTGAACCGGGCCCGCACGAGATTGGCCGAACTGCTCGGGATCACCGACCCGCATGAGATCGGGGCAGACAGGGTGATGAGGGCTGCCCTGCCTTGGAGGTGAGAGGTCAGGCTCAGAGCAGGTGGGCCGGACCGAGGTGGTGTGGTCCCGCTCGTTGATGCCGGAGCCGACATGGGCTTTGTTGAACAGAACGTTGGCCTCTTGTGGATCACGGGTGTGCTGTGCGCGGCCCTGCTGTTCGTGCTGGTCCAGATGATCAGGGAGCATTAGCCTGACTGGCTGTCACTCTCTGCGGTGAGCGCTCTCACTTGCCGAAGTTCCGGCCGAGACTACAACAAGCCCTGGCTTAGAAGCGAACTGCACTTGAGCGATGCCCACCACCAACCGGATTACGGCCATGCTGGCCGCCGCTGACCGGCGCTGTGACGAGCTCGCCGAATTCATTGACCAGATGCGGGCGGTTGGGCAGGACACCCGGAGAGCCGATGAGCTCCTGAGACGCTTTCGGCTTAAGCGCGATCTCATCCGCCGCTCGCGCGACCTCCTTCAGCGTAAGGAGCAGGAGGAGGGCAGATTTTGACCAAGCCCTCCCAGCCGCTGGTCGTCACCAGCGCCTCACACAAACGTGCTGAGCTGGTTGCAAGGGTCCGGCAGTCTACCGCTGGATTAGGATGTAGCGGCGCCTCACCTCGGGCGCTTGGAGCAGGCGCAGGGTGCAGGGTGTTGGGCGCATGCGGAACGTGAGCACATAGGCAAGGGTCACGTCCAAGCGTCGCTCGTCCTCGAAACGCTGAGCCACAAGATAGTTGTTCATGCAAGGAGCAACCGCCAAGAAGAAGTGCTGGCCCAGCACGGTGGCGTGGGACAGCCCTGCCATCCGCGACTCCGTCGCGTTGTAGACCTCCACCTCACCGGCGAGGTTCAGCCCGACGACCCCGAACGGCAGAGCGTCAAGCGTCAGCCCGTCGGCTTCGTGGATGTCGGCCAGGGTCACGCTGGCGAACGGCAAGATGTGCGCTGAGCCGTCCATCAGCTCACCTTGCGCTGGTCGGCCACCCTTGCCGCCTCATAGGCCTGAAGGTCGAGCGCAAGGCCCACGATGGCGCTCCCCTTCAGCTTACCAGGCTCGATCTGGCTGCCGATGCCGTGACGCAGGTAGATCTCCTGCTTCTCGGGCGAGCGCATCGAGCCGCCCATCGTCCAGGCTGGGAACTGACGCTGGCGGATCTCGCCGGTCTGGACGAGCACCACCCCGCCGTGACGTGGGTCACCTTGGATCCGCTTGTAGGTGGAGAAGATGACGTCCCGGTCACCCTCGAGGATTTGCAAGAACCAGGTCTTGTCGAAGATGAGGTACCCTGTGATGCCATCACGGCTGTTATTCTTCTGCGACACGCTGATGATCTCGCGTAGGCTGTGGAGCAGGGCGCGATCATCACCCGCAACCGTGTTGCGGCTGTAGTAGACAAGTTGATGTAGGCGCACGAAGATCTCCTCAGACGGGGCAGCATACGGGCATCCGCTTAATAAGACGTAAGCTGGAGGGATGGGCGGGTGTCTTCGTCATCACGCATGGGTGCGCCCCCACTCATGCGGCATCCTCAGCCGGATCGTGGTGCAGGTACATGGGGTCGAAATCCCCGATGCTTTGCAGTTGTTCCCAGTCCAGCACCTCAAGACGGGTGCCCTTCAGGCTGATCAGACCATCTCCCCGCATGGCCTGCAGCGAACGGTCGAGATGCCCATCGCGTCGCCGGGCATCCGTGCCCGGTCACCTCGCAGCACGACTGGCCATCGCTACGCTGTTGCCCTTGATGGCAGTGCTCTCGGAACCAGGTGGGTGCCCCGACGTTGCCTGTCACCCATCAGGAGGGTTCACATGGTCTCGCGGAACCACAACAACCGAAGCGAGAAGCAGAAGGGCCATACGCCGGACGGCGAGGCCGAGCACAACCTGAATGCCTCGAACCAGGGGCATCAGGGCCACGAGCGTGGCGGAACTCAGGACCGGCCTGGAACGGACGAGCGGCACGACAGCGAAGGTCGCCAGAACGGCGGCGGCGATGGTGCTGGCGGTGCCCCGAAACAGCAGGGTCAAGGTCAGGCCAACAAGGGCGTGCTTGGCAAGCATCAAAATCGTGGTCACGGATAGGAGCGAGTCATGGCCTTCAGCGACTTACTGCAACGGTTCAACCCCAAGGCTCGCAAGGCCAGGAAGGCGAATGAGGAGCTTCAGGCCAACGCGCACAAGGCCTTGCAAATGAAGAAGGCCGCCGGGGTGCAAACGAACATCCCCGAGCATCAAACTTCCCATGACGGAGCCATCCACGGTGCCCAGATCGGCTACACCGATACGGCGCTCGGGAAGGAGGGCACCTACACGGAGAACACGGGCCGGAGCAGAGGTGCGCGAGCGGGCGACGCCTCCTGAAACTTGGGAAACAGGTTTGGTTGCTCACCGTCAGGGAGACGCGTGCCGGAGGCGGTCATCTGCGACGAGCGCCTGCAACGACCACCAAGGTTGTCAGGAGCCGCCTCCTTCACTTGGCCGCAAACATCTTCCTGTGGGTCGGACACGGACCTCGGCTACTTCTCTGCGACCCTAGTTGCCCCCTGTTGGTCCAAGCCAGATGCCGATCAGGGCCGCCAGAGCAACGAGAACGAGAACGCCGTTCGCGATGATCAGCACCGGCGCGGGCAGCCGGCGCACCTGCGGTTCGGGAGCCGTCACGCCGGGGAAGAGGTCGCGCCAGACCGCAACGGCAAAGCACAGGGCGCTGAACAGCACGAGCCAGGAGCCCGTCGCGATGATCAGCCATTCTGGAACCACCCCCTCCAGCACCTTCTTGGCGCCAACCCCGCTGGCAAGGGACGCCAGCCCCGTTCGGATCCATGCCGCATAGGTTCGCTCCGCCGCCAGCACCGTACGGTCAGCGGCCAGCTGGGTGGACCGGTCGGCTGCTCCTTTGATCTTCTCGGTCGAGCTCGCGAGCTTCTGGGACGAGTCGCTCACGCGCTCAGAGGTGCGCACAAGAGTGTCGGCGGGGCGCTCAGAACTGTGCGGCTCGTCCTCGCTCATCGTTCGCCTCGCTCGTTCACGCGCTCACGGTGAGAAGACCTTGTCATTATCCTCAACCCTACCGCGAGCTGGCCTGCCCATCCTACCAGGAAGACCCGGCAGGCAATGTTTCCAACCAGACCTGAACGAGCTTGAGATTGGGCTGCCTGGGGCGATGAGGCCTCCCCGCGTGCTCTCTCCTCCCTGAGTGTTCCTGCTGATTGACTGCCGGAGGGGAACGTCCGCGAGCGTCAGGCCTGTGATTTGCGAGGAGGCGCCCATGGTCTCAGTCGCGTACGCTCTCATTCCCGTTGCGTCGTTCATCGCCACCGTGATCGCGCTGTGGGATCTGGATCCGATCATCGCCTCCATCGTGGCCCCGTTCTCCGCTTGCGTCGCGGTGGTTCTGATCGGGCTGGGGGTCGAGCTGCGCCCTCGCAAGCGGCCCGCCTCCCTGGGCCCCAAGGTGCTCCCGGCAGAATAGGCCACGGGCTAAGCCAGCGCCCTGCAACGGGTGAGGGGTGATGTGCGCCTCAGCGCTGAGCGGAGGGGCGCCTGCGCTCACCAGTGGTTTCCGTGCCGCCTCGGAAGTAGCCCGCCAACAGTCTATGGTATCGCGGCCAACACGTTCGGCTGTGTCGGGCGCTGCCTAGTTGGTGGCTGCCGAGAACCTGCTGACGCTCTCGTTTTTTGAGGGTCTGTATGAAGGACTGTCGAGCGGCGGCCTTTCACGAGGCGGGACACGCTGTGGTGGGCTGGGCTCTCCACTACCAGGTGCAGAGCGTGCGGATCGAAGGCGCTTCCGGACGGGCGCACTCGCTCCGGCCTACGCATCTCGTCGCAACCGACATCAAAGCCTGTGAAGCAGAGGCGATCATCTACCGGGCGGGCAAGGTGGCCGAGCGGATGCACTGCGGCGCCAGTGCCGACACCCGGAGCGCGGGTTTCATTGACCTGGAGGAGATCCGAACGCTGGCGATGGTGATTGATCCGACCGACGTGTGCAGCGTCTACCGCCGCTTGTTATAGCCTTGCCGATACCTACCGCTCTGCCCGATGGGAGCGCCTTTTCAGAACGCGACCTCACTCTTGTCGTTGCAGCCTTGGTGATTCCCGGATCGGTTCTGCTGCAGGGGCTGAGCTTGCATGCTGTGGTCGCGCGGGCTGGTCTGAACGTCGAGCAGGAGCAGGAACGCGAGGAGGAGGCGGCACGACAGCTGATGGAAGCCGCCACGGCATTTCCCGGGAGGGAAAACGCCAGCGGCTTTGATGCGGCCCACCAGGCTCTCCTCCAGCTCCCAGAGCAGAACGAGATCGGGGACGAGGTCCTCATCAGCATGTTACGCGAGACCGACCTCGCGTCGCCAGCCGCTGAGGGCGACGCCTTGCCGGGGGCCGGGCCACCAAACCCCTGATCTTGAACTTACGCCGAGACGGATCAGGCTCATGTTAGGCTGGCCAAGCAGTTCAGTACCCGATCTGCCTGTGCTGCTATCCGGGATTAGGCGAGGCTCCTCTTGAGTAGACCCACGGCCCTTCCGTTGCATCGGGTTCCCTCGTTGGATCAGAGCGCTAGGGTACACGCGCTCCATCGCTCGTCGACGGCCATGCTTCGCGCTGCATGGCCTCGGGGGGGAGGCCATTTTCCGTGTCTGATCTTAAGGGTTCAACTTCATAGCGATCGTCCTCCAAGAGTACGCTCGCACGTCAGCTTGCAGGATCGAGTTCGGAACATTGTGGAGTGCGCAACGTTCACTGGCCTCTTCACGCCGTAGCGGACCCACAAGGCGGATGATCCAAGCCTCGCATATTAAAGACGGCTCCTGTGCGAGATGGCGCAAGGCTCTTGCCGCCTATGTTAATGGTGCCTGTGAGCATGTTTACCGGCAGGACTTCCGCCCAGACCCGAACGTCGGTGTGTCGATACGCACGATCAACGGTGCGATCCTAGCTGGTAGTGCGCGACGGGAGTACTTTCTGCGCGAGCAGATCGAGCCGAAGGGGCCACGGGTCAGACTCATTCACCTCGCCTCGCAGGCCGCCCGTTACGAGTTCACGGCAACGACGTTCGACTTCCCGCCCCGCTCGATAGTTACTCGCCGCGAGACACGCGAGCGCGGCGTGGCTCTGGCCGCTACCACTATCCGTGCATGGACTTGGAAGGGGTGGCTAAGCCCGGCGGCCTACAGGTTCCAAAAGTGGACTGGTCCGCGCCGGGTGATCTTTGCTGCCTCCGGGCCAACCAAAGCATCACCGCTGGGCAGCGGCAAGCAAAGAGCAGCGCTGTGGCACGTGCCCGCACGGCTCAGCGTTCTGAGAATACCGGCTCTCGTACAGGCTCTCCATGAACTCCGAAACTCTTGCCTTCCTCAGCTCAATAGTCAGTGCTCCCTCTCCCAGCGGATACGAGCAGCCTGTCGCGACGCTCTATCGGGAATACGCAGGCACCTTTGCCGACCAGGTTACGACAGATGTTCATGGCAACGTGACGGCCGTGCTGAACCCAGATGCCGCCATGAAGATCATGCTTGCCGGGCACATGGACGAGATAGGCTTCGTGATCCACTATATCAGTGACGAAGGTCTGCTCCATTTCAGCGCGATCGGTGGGCACGATAGCGTCGTGCCTGTCGGGCAGACGGTCTGGGTACACGGTAAACAACGGGTGCCGGGAGTTCTTGGCCGCAAGGCGATCCACCTGCTCGACCCGGACGAACTCAAGGAAAAGCCCGCCATGAAGGAGCTGTGGATCGATATTGGCGCTACCTCACGCGCTGAGGCCGAGGTTTACGTTGATGTCGGCGACCCAGTTACCTACCAACATGAGTTACAGATGCTCGTCGGTGATCGCGCGACGGCACGTGCCTTTGATAACAAAGCGGGGCTATTCATTGTCGCGCAGGCCTTGCGTTTTCTTAAGGAGGAGGGCGGCCTAAATCCTCAGGTCGGCGTCTACGCGGTTGGTACAGTGCAGGAGGAAATCGGCTCCCGGGGGGCCCGTACAGCAGCCTTCGGTATCGAGGCGCAATCAGGTCTTGCAGTCGACATGGGTCACGCCATCGACTACCCCGGGGTGAGCAAGACGCGTTTCGGGCAACTCGACATCGGAACCGGGCCCGGAGTCTCGCGGGGCGCTAATACAAACCCCGTTGTATTTGCGCTGCTCAAGGAGGCTGCGAGGGCTGAAGGAATCCCATTTCAGGTCGATGTCAGCCCAGGAGCGACGCCGACAGATGCGAATGCATTGCAACTTAATAGGAGCGGCATGGCCGCCGGCCTCCTGAGCGTTCCCCTACGCTACATGCACACGCCTTGCGAGGTCTTGAGCCTAAAAGACGTGGAGAACACAGCTCGTCTTCTTGCCGCCTATTGCCGGCGGATTACGCCAGAAACCGACTTTACTCCTCGCTAGTGCCGAAGGGCAGGGGCTACTTAGGCAATGGACCCCACGCACCACATCTGAGTTGTGGTTATAGCAGACCGATCTGATAGCCATGCTCAGGATCCTGATGAGGAAGTGAATGACCCCAAGCTGGGATCAACCGTGATGACAGGCGTTGGGGTGGCCTTGGTCTCGGATGCAGGTTTGGAGGATATATGAGCAGCGAGGCTTTCCGCCACTACGACCCCGGCGACTCTTACTGCGAGATGGCACACGGGGCGGCGGGTCAGCAGGTCCGCGGCCGCATCGAGCGCCTCTCAGGTGATGATCTTGAACGTCGCGCCGCAGAGGCCCAGGCCGAGTTCCGCGACCTTGGCATTACTTTCACGGTTTACTCCGATAAAGATGAGTTCGACCGCGTTCTACCCTTCGACCTGATCCCGCGAGTGCTCTCGGCACAAGAATGGCAGCAGATTGAGCGCGGCATCACCCAGCGCGTTACGGCCCTCAACCTCCTCCTTTATGACATCTACCACGATCAGCGCATCCTCAGAGACAACGTCATCCCGGCGGAGCTGGTTCTTGGCAACGCAAACTACCGCCCGATGATGCTGGGGCTGGATCTGCCGCATAAGACCTATGTCCATGTCTGCGGCACTGACCTTGTCCGAGACGAGCACGGAACCTTGATGGTTCTCGAAGATAACGCCCGTATCCCCTCCGGCGTTAGCTATGTGGTTGAGAACCGGCACATGATGCTCCGGGCTTTCCCAGACCTCCTCGAGGGCATCGGGGTTCGCTCCATCGACGACTACGCGCCCAAGCTTCTCGCCGCCTTGCGAGACGCTGCACCACCGGTAGTCGGTGACCCACAGGCTGTTCTGCTCTCGCCTGGCCCCTTCAACTCCGCCTTCTTCGAACATGTGTTCCTTGCGCGAGAGATGGGAGTGCCACTTGTTGTAGGCTTGGATCTCGTGGTCCGCGATGACCGGGTTTATATGCACAGCATAGCGGGTCTCATTCCCGTCGACGTTATCTACCGCCGCGTCGACGACGAGTTCCTGGACCCTGAGATTTTCCGCCCTGATAGCACGCTTGGCGTCCCTGGTCTGATGCGAGCCTATCGGCGCGGGAATGTCACCCTTGCGAATGCCGTCGGCGTGGGTGTTGCCGACGACAAGGCTGTCTATGCGTACCTTCCGCGCGTTATCCGCTATTTTCTGGGCGAGGATCCCATTCTGCCCAATGTAGAAACCCACATCTGCCGCGAGCCGGAAGCCCTCCAATTCACGCTCGATCACCTGGAGGAGCTTGTCGTCAAGCCCGTCGGGGAAGCGGGCGGGTATGGAATCACGATCGGTCCACGCTCAAGCCGAGCGGAGCTTCAGGAATGCCGCAGGAAGTTATTGGCAGAGCCTGCCAACTACATCAGTCAGCCGTGCATCAGCTTGTCCGTCGCGCCCACTCTTATTGGTGGCTCAATCGAGCCAAGGCACATTGACCTTCGACCGTTCGCGATAACCGGATCTAGCACCTGGGTCCTGCCTGGTGGACTTACGCGAGTAGCACTGCGTGAAGGCTCGCTAGTCGTCAACTCCTCCCAAGGCGGTGGCTCAAAGGACACGTGGATCCTTGCGTAATGTCCTCCTTGCCCGGTCTGCGGAGCATCTCTTTTGGCTTGGCCGCTACCTTGAGAGAGCCGAGAACCTCGCGCGCATTCTCGAGGTGAATGTCATTTTCGCCCGTGATGCTCGTGGTCTGCAGGACTGGCTGCCTATCCTCCGAATCCACTGGGATGAAGCAAGGTTCCTCAAGATGCACGAGGCTGCGTCTACCGATGCAGTGCTGCACTTCTACATTCTGGACCGTGAGAACCCGACGTCTATCGTCAGCGCACTTACCAACGCACGCTCAAACGCGCGCGGCCTGCGGCCGCTGATCTCCCGAGAGATGTGGTCTCAGCTGAATGTCTTCCATAATTGGATTTCAACACTGGACCGGCAGGCCCTTGAGCCAGGCCGCCTCGCTCGTCTGCTCGCGGAGATCGAAGAGGCCTGCCAAACCCATACTGGAATAGCAGAGGGAACATTCCACCGCGACCATGGATCGTCGTTTTACTGGATCGGGCGCTACATCGAACGCGCTGATCAGACGACACGCCTGCTCGATATGAAGTCCCCAGCTCTCCAGACAGGAGCTTCAAAGGACGCGTCGCCATTCGACATCGCCCAATGGAACACGCTTCTGCGCTCGGCCGCCGCTTATCACCCGTACCGGCGCGTCCGGTCGGCGGCCTTGACAGCTGAGCACATCGCAAGCTTCCTCTTGCTTGATCCGGGCCTTCCCCGCTCGGTGCTGCTGTGTACGCATGAGGTGGACCGGCTGCTGTCGGATCTCCGATCGCGTTACGAGCTCTCAGCGGGCGAAGCAGCCGCAGGCGAGCTTCGCGCAATGAAGGCGAGCCTCAGTAGCATAACTGGTCGCGAGTTGCTGGGTGAGGGCTTACATGAGCTGCTCGAGCAAGTTCAGCGCCGCCTGATAGCAGTCACGCAGCACCTTACCGAGGCGTTCTTTGTGCTGCCTACTGGGGAGCTCCAAGCCCCGGTCTCAGCAGACAAAGAGTGACAGTAAGACATGATTGGGGTGTGGCTGAGGGAAGGCAGTGTGGCAGCCAGCGAGCAGACATGATGAGGATCTAGCATGGCTCTGGTTCAACACGTCTATTGCAGCGCGATCATCAGCAAGAAGATGTGCGACGCGCTCACCAGCTACATTTTCTCCGTTAGCGCTGCGAAGGGAAGGATTGATGAGTTCGTTGTCTATTTAGTGACGGGCGGCGGCAACCCGAGCTCCGGCATGGAGCTCTACTCGTTCTTCAAAGCCCGTCCCGAGCGCACGACGATCTACAACATGTCAAGCGTAGACTCGGCCGGGGTGCTCTTCTTTCTCGGCTTTCAGAGGCGCTTTGGCGTGCCGGCCTGCAGTTTCATGGTTCACCAGACCAAATTCTCAAAGGCGATGCTCCCTGAGTGGTATAGCTACTCCGACCTCAAGAAATCTGAGCTTGAGCTGCTTGCAGTTGACCAGAAGACTCACCGGGTGATCGCCGAGGAAACTGCTCCGAAAGCTGAGGTCCCGCTTTCGGTCGAGGATGTTGAGGCGGCCGCCGCGCGGACCACGGTTTACTTTGCTGAGGACGCTTTGCGGCACGGCTTCATTGAGGCTTCGGTCAGCCCGACTATGCCGACACAGGACGTGTTCTACCTGACGGACCAGTATCTCGCCGGACTCCCGGATTAGACTTCCGCTCGGCCTGCCCAATAGTCGGCTCGGCTGGCGTCCCAGGCTCCGCTCAATGGCGGTAGGTCGACTGACTGATTCTGCGGTTCGACAACAACATGCGCGTCTTGCGAACTCAGGAGTTGTCTGATGAAACTGTTTAAGTGCCAGTCTTGTAGGCAGCTTCTGCACTTCGAGAATCACACGTGCGAGCGCTGCGGCCACCGCCTCGGTTACCTGCCTGAAGCCAGTACCCTCTCGGCGCTCGAACCTGAACGAGCGAACTGGCGTGCGCTCGCTCTGCAGGGGCGCTCGTACCGCTTTTGCGCAAATGCCGAGCACGACACCTGCAACTGGCTCGTACCCGCGGAGTCGGATCAGGCCTTCTGTCTTGCCTGCCGCCACAATGGTGTCATACCAGACCTAACGATACCCGCCCATCTGCGGGCGTGGAGGCTGATCGAATTCGCCAAGCACCGCCTCTTCTACACCATACTTCAACTTCGACTGCCGCTGCAGACGCGCGTCCAAAATCCGGAGCACGGGCTGATTTTCCAGTTCCTGGCCGACCCTCCGACGCAGGACGGTCCAAAGGTCATGACGGGCCACGATAACGGGCTTATCACCATTGCCTTGGTAGAGGCTGATGACGTGGAGAGGGAAAGCCGGCGCAAAGCGATGGGTGAGCCCTATCGCACGCTCCTTGGCCATTTCCGTCATGAGGTGGGGCACCACTATTGGGACCTGCTGGTGCGAGATGGGGGACAGCTTGAGGCTTGCCGAACGATTTTTGGGGACGATCGGGAAGATTACGGTAAGGCGCTCCAGCGGCATTACAGCAAGGGAGGGCCGCCTGACTGGCAACAGAACTTTGTCTCCACCTATGCGACAACCCACCCGTGGGAGGACTTCGCCGAGACCTGGGCGCACTACATTCACATTGTCGACACGATGGAGATGGCGCGATCTGCTGGCGTTCGGGTGAGCCCGCGTTCTGATGAGAGCGGCGCGCTAACCGCTGACCTTGAGGTAAACCCCTATAAGGTCGGCGACATTCAGCGGATCATTGACGACTGGCTACCGCTGACCTTTGCACTGAACAGCATCAGCCGCTGTATGGGGCAGCCCGATCTCTATCCCTTCATTCTAGCTCCTCCCGTCATTGCAAAGCTCGGCTTCATCCACGACCTCGTCCAGCGCGCCGGCACGGTGGTAAATATCCGACCAAGTTGAGGTGCGGCAGGGCAGCGGCGGTGGCCGACTCCCCTGCCGAGTTGCCAACACGCGCAATCCCGAGGACGAGCGTGAGGTGCTCATCCCGGCTGACCGCGAACGCCAAGGAGATCCGAGATGAGGCTCTCGAACACCGGACGGGCTTCGTCTGCGCAGCAGACCGAACCGAGCACGAGATCCAAGCCCCCGGGCAAGCGCCAACCAGCTAAGGGAAGATCTGCGTGTTCTTGAAAAGCCGACAGATGATCGCGAGACGTAGGACGTAATGGAGGACCAGCGGCACATTGGTGCCGGATGCGGAGTATGTTCGAAGCGAGTTCTATACCGATTTGGGCCGCCGCGTCGGCCTGCGACACGTGGTGGGCACCGTCATGCCGCTCGGGGCGGCTGGGCTGATGCCGGTCTGCCTGCACCGGGCTGATGGCGAGGCGCCCTTCGAGGCGGGCGATGCTCGCGTTCTGGACCAACTCCTCCCTCATCTACGCCGCGCCATGCAGTTGCGGCACCGTCTGAAGGGTGAGGGGTCCCAGGCGTTATCCCCCGCAACGGCGGCCCTTGATGCGCTCTCCACGCCCGTTGTGGTGGTGGATGCCGAGATGCAGGTCGTCTTGGCCAATGCCGCCGCCGAGACAATCGTTGCCGGCGAGACAGGATTGCGCCTGGTCTTTCAGAAGACAGGATCCGGGCCGCGCAGCCGTGTTCTGGCAGCGCTCCACCACGACGATGACCGGGCTCTAGGGGCCTTGGTGCAGGCCGCCGCCCTCAAGGGTGCGTCTGGAGGCGGTCTGCGGGTGAGGGACGCTTCCCTCGCGCCGACGCTTGCGGTTCTCGTGAGCCCCCTGCCGCGGCGGCTGGCGGGCGGATCGGGCGATCGGTCCGGCTGCGTGCCCGGCCAAGCCCTGGTTCTGATTCGGGATCTGCGCAATGCTCTGCGCGCCCCGCCTCCGGAGATCCTGCGCCGGCTGTTTGGGCTGACGGCGGCTGAAGCTGATGTGGCTTGCGCGCTGTACGGAGGGGCCACCAAGGCCGCGGTCGCGGCTCAGCGCGGGTCGCGTGAAGCAACGGTCAAAAGCCAGGTTGATGCCATTCTGTCCAAAACAGGCGCCGCGAACCTGCGCGATCTGGAACGGCTGCTCGCCAGCTTGCGCTGAGGGTGCGACTTGCGCCCTAGCTCGTGTTGAGGCGTTTGCCTCACATTAAAACAAGCCGTTCGCTCAGCCAGAGTCCGCCCGGGTTCTTGCGGCAGGGTCGCCTACAAGGCGGCCTGACCTGGCGCACGGGCATCACGTCCGGGCGAGCACCGCCTTGGTAAGGCGATCCGTTCCGGTGTCATTTGGTCCCGCGATGCCGACGAGCTCAGCGAGTTCGGCGCGGGCTCGTCCCACCCGGCTCTTGATTGTTCCCGCCACGGTCGCACACACGCGAGCGGCCTCGTCATAGCTCAGGCCTGCTGCAGCAAGGGCGGAGCGGCGGTGGTCGGTCCCAGTTCCACGATCAGGCAGGCCCGCCAGCTACTCAAGCACGAGCCGGTGGATGGTGTGATTCTCGACGTCATCCTGGAGGATGGTGACCTCACGCCTGTTCCGAGCGGATCGGCTGTGCTTCAGCCCTCGCTGTTTAGCACGGCCTTGACCTTCCGGAGCAGGTCGCTTGCGGTGAAGGGCTTGCCGAGGAAGTTCACGCCCTCGTCCAGCCGACCATGGTGGATGATGGCGTTGCGCGTGTAGCCCGTCGTGAACACAACCTTCAGCTCGGGGCGCCGCTGCAGCGCCTGATCGGCGAGCTTGCGCCCGTCTAGCGGTCCAGCCAGCACCACATCCGTGAACAACAGCGCGATCTGCCGATCAGCCTCAAGCAGCCGCAACCCGGTGGGCCCATCGCCCGCCCCAACCACCTGGTACCCGGCCTCACTCAACGCTTCCACGGTGAAGCGCCGCACCATCTCGTCGTCCTCGACCACAAGGATGGTCTCGCCCGAGCCGATCGGCGGGCGGGCGACATCGGGCACCTCACGCTCGACCACCTCCTCCGATCCGCGGTACCGGGGCAAGTAGAGCTTCACGGTCGTGCCCTGGCCCGGCTCGGAGTAGATCGCGGCGTGCCCGCCGGACTGCTTCATGAAGCCATAAACCTGGGCGAGGCCCAGTCCCGTACCCTTGCCCACGGGTTTGGTCGTGAAGAACGGCTCGAACACCCGCTCCAGAACCTCGCGCGTCATGCCGGTGCCGGTGTCCGAGACGGAGATGAGCACGTACTGGCCCGCCTTCACATCCGTGCGCGTGGCAACGTAAGCGTCGTCGAGCGCTGCATTGGCGGTCTCGATGGTGAGCTTGCCGCCCTGTGGCATCGCATCTCGTGCGTTCACGGCAAGGTTCAGGACCGCGTTCTCCAACTGGTTCGGGTCCGCATGCGTGCGCCAAAGCCCGCCGGCCAGCACCGTCTCGATCCCGATCGTCTCGCCAAGGGTCCGGCGCAGGAGCTCCGACATCCCCGCCACGAGGCGGTTGGGATCGAGGGGCTTGGGCTCGAGCGGCTGCTGCCTTGAGAACGCAAGGAGCCGGTGCGTGAGGCTTGCGGCTCTCCTTGCCCCCTCCAGCGCGTTCTCCACGAGCCGCACATCCCGGGCGCTCGCATCCTCCATGCGCCGGCGCAGCAGATCAAGGCTGCCGGTGACCACGGTAAGAAGGTTGTTGAAGTCGTGGGCCACGCCGCCCGTGAGCTGACCCACCGCCTCCATCTTCTGGCTCTGGCGCAGGCGCGCTTCCGCCTCTTCCCGCCGGGTGACCTCAGCGCGGTAGTTGGCAAACACCTGCTGCTCGCGTTGGGCGCGCCGCATCGCCAAGAGGCTGAGCGCAAGAAGCGCCAGCGCGGCCAGGCCTGTGACGAAGCCGAAGGTCAGGAGGTTGGCCCGCCACTCACGCTCGACCGACAGCAGGCTGAAGCCATAGCTCACATAGACGGGGTAGGGGCCAACCCGCTGGTAGGCATGGATGCGCTCGATGCCGTCGAGCTGCGAGACCAATCGATAGGTGCCCTGCTCGGCGCGGGCGATGCCGCGCATGAACCCACTGGACGGGTTCAGGACGTCCACGCCGGTGGTGATGGCGGGCTCTCGCACAAGCACAGCCCCGTCGCGGCGGATCATCGTGACGGCGTCCTCGCCCCGGGTGATCGAGCGGTAGAACCGGGCGAAGTACTCAGGCGCCATCGAGACGAAGAGAACGCCTTCCGCCTCGCCCGAGCGCTGGCGGGCGAGGCGGAAGAAGGGCTGGCCTGTGAGGCGGCCGATCACCGCGGAGGAGACCACCGTCTGCCCCGGAGAACCTCGGGCGCCCACGAAGTAATCTCGATCGGCAAGGTCGGTCGCCGGCGTGGGGAAGACCCCATTCACGTTGGCGAGCCGGCCATCGGGACGGATGAGGCCGGCGCCCTGAAGATGGTCGACCTCGGAGGGCAGCTCGGTTAGGAACGCATTCACCTCACCTGAGGCGGTGATGGCGGTCCAATCAAGACCGCGCACCCGGTCGTCGATCCGACGCAACACCTGCTCGTTGCTCTGGAACACCTTGAGCGCATGCTCGGCAGCAAGGATCGCTCGTTTTTGGGCCCGGTCCTCCGCCGAGGCGACGAGCTGTCCCCAGTTCTGCCAGGCAGCAACCGCGAAGATGAGGGCAGGCAGAAGCAAAGACGCAGCGATCAGGCCGACATAGGGCATGAGAAGGCGCGGCTTGCGGTCTGAAGCAAGCGTCTGGCGCGGGACGTCGGTCTTCATGAGCATGCGCCGCCTCAGTTCGTCGATGCGTGGGATCGCCGGTTCGGTTCTTTGGACCGCAAGGCTGGGTGAGAAAGGCGAAGCGTTGCGCGGATGGCACTTCCGAGGCACGGGGCCAGGGCGTACATACAGCAGGTGAAATGAGGCGCCAAGCTCTGACGTCTGAGGCCATCGTCATATGATTAGCCGCGAAACCCAAGCGGCTGAGCGAGACTCCAGTGCGCTCCTAGGGGGCCGGCTGGGAGACAAGCGAGAGGGCAACAGTGGCCGTGCCCTCGATCCCGAGCCTTCGGGCGGCGCCCCGCGACAGGTCGACAGCGAGCGGACGGGGGCCGGAGTAGCGGTCGTTGATCCGCACCACGACGCTGCGCCCGTTGGCAGCGTTGGTCACCTTCACCTTGGTTCCAAACGGCAGGGTCCGGTGGGCCGCCGTGAGCCCGTCGGGCCGGTAGACCTCCCCGCTCGCGGTGCGGCCCGGGTGCTCGTACCAGGTGGCCAGACCCCGCCCAAGCGGCCGCTCTCCGGTACGCCGGGGCGTGATCCCGGCCGTTTCGCTCGGGCTCTCCTTCATCGTGTTCCTGTAAGCAGGCTCTGGTGGCTCCTCGTCCCGCTTCGGGGCAGGTGCGGTGCGCGCCTCCTGAGAGGCTGAGCGACCCTCAAGGGCGGATGAAGGCGCATCAAGCGAGCCGACGGGCTCTGGTGACAGAAGCGAGGGTGTCTCGGCCGAGCGCCAGGCGTGACCTGTTGCAAGGTCTGCTCCGAACGGGCGAGGCGAGCGCGCAAACACCGGAACGGCCGTGTCACCGGCAAAGCGCGTTCTGAAGTCCACGGCACCCTGCGCCAGGGCCTTGGGCGGGAGCGCCAGGACAACGGCGAGGGCCAAGAACCACCCGGGTGCGGGGGCGAGCCGGCGCAGGGGAGGGTGCATGACGCGAGCTCCACGATAGGACAGGACGTGCTCACAAGAAGCAAAACGGTCCTAAGCGGATGGTTCCCGTGTCCCTGAGCCGTCCTGCAACGGCCGCAAGCTCGTTCAGCTGTGTGCGCTTGCTGCCCATGGCGTGTGACGCGCCGGCGCTGGTCGTCTTTGGGCCGGGTAGTATCCGATTATGGGCAGAGGTAGCCTTGTGCCCCGTCAGAGCGGCAAACCGCTCCGTTGGGCAGCCTCACGCCGCCTTGGCCGTCGGGAGCTGCATAGGCGCCGTTCGGCAGGGCAAAGCCGCCTTGCGGGTCCGCCTCGACCCGTGTTCCGTCCGGCAGGATGTAGCCACCCCCATCATAGGCGATGCGCTTGGGTGGCGAGGAGACAGGGGCAGCTGGCGCTGGCTGAGGCGCGGCGGCCACCTGGGCTGGGGGCGCCTGCACGGCTGGGGCGGGCGGAACGCAGGCGGCAAGTGCCACGAGCAGCAAGGGCGTGCACCAAGCCTTCATCTCCCCACCCCCGCGTCTCTGCTGACGTTGCCTCACGGCCGTAGCCCTGCAGGCCCGCGCCGCCAATCCAACCTTCGCCGAATGCCGCGCCTCGGGCGAGCCCGGGACGGTGCTTCTTTACGGCGTAAACTCGTGCCTCGCACAGAGACGGCGCCAAGGAACCCAGCAAGCTTAGCTGTCGTTGAGTCTACTCTCATTGCCTTGGAGCTGGCCCATGCCCGCAAAGCAAAAGACCCTGGACGACCTGTTCCTGCATACCCTCAAGGACATCTTCTATGCCGAAAAGAAGATCCTGAGAAACCTGAGAACCATGGCCAAAGCGGCCGAAAGCCCCGAGCTCAAGCAGGCCTTTGAGGCTCACCGCGAGGAGACGCAAGGCCAGATCGCACGCCTCGAGCAGGTGTTCGAGCTTCTGGGCAAGCGCGCCTCGGGTGTGACCTGCGAGGCGATCAACGGCATCCTTGAGGAAGGCGAGGGGGTGATGGAGGACTTTGGCGAGAGCCAAGCCCTGGATGCTGCCATCCTGGCCGCCGCACAAGCCGTCGAGCACTACGAGATCGTCCGGTACGGGACGCTCAAGACCTTTGCGCTGGAACTTGGAATGGCGGACGCAGCCAAGCTCATCGACCAGAACCTGCAAGAGGAGAAGAAGACGGACGCGCTCCTGACACAGCTCGCCGAGGCTCGCCTCAACAAGAAAGCCGCGTAAGCTCTGAGCATTGGTCGGATCGGCCAGTGCCTGTGGGGGTGGCCGAACGAAACAGAGCGCTGATCACCCATGATCAGCGCTCCTGGAGGCTCTCTTGTGACGGTCGATGCCAAGGTCGGCACGAACGGAACGCGGGAGGTCTACCCCGTTCCTTTGTCCTTGAGGGCGCCGCTTCCCTTGTGGCTCAGCCTGCGGGCGAGGTCAGTGAGGTCGAGCCGATAGACTCGCCTGCCATTCTCATCAGCGACCTCAAGGCGCCACCCCGTCCAGTTTGTCCCGGCCTCTGCGGGCGAGCGCAAGAGGTGGCGAGCGGCCCGGACCGCCTCCAGGATGGCGCCGTCCTCGTCTGGAAAGACGATGCCAACGGCGTCCCGAGAGACGCCTTCGTCGCTGTACAGATGGTAGAAGAACCTTGGCATCCTTTGCTGCATGAAGCGGCAAACGGCGCAGAACGACAAGGCGTTGTCGCTATCATCTTTGAGGCGCTTGTGGACAGGCTTTGCCGGGCCGCCGCTGAAAGCGCTTGCGAAGACGGCACCTGACGGGGTCCTCAGCAGCGTATGCCCGCTGACGATCACCATCCTGGCTTCACTGCCACGCGACCGGCAGCAACGCCGGTCCGCGAACGTGGTCCGGACCCGTGTCGGCAGTTCGGATTTAGAGAACCGGATGGCTTACCCGCCGGACGCTGGATGGCGCTTGACCTTGAGCACCCAAGCAGGGCTGTCCGAAACACGCTCGAACGCGTCGTGGTTGTCGAGGTACTGCTCGATGAAGCCATCGTAAGCAGACCTCACCTTGGGCGTCCGCAGCCCGTCTTGCCGGATCAGGTGGCGCAGGATCTCCTGCGCTCCAGCGACCGTCAGAGGCCGCACGGGCGTGCTCCACACCCTCCTCTCGACCATCCGGTCAAGATAGGACCGGATCAGCTCAGCTCCAGTCATGGCGCAGCCGCTCACCCGCAACACACGGTCTTCCGGCGGGCTCGTGCGGCATCGGTTTCCTGCGAACTGGGCGGCAGGGCCGCCAATCTGCTTGAGAGGCGGAACTCGCCGAAGCCTCCGGCAGGTCCACATCCTTTGGATCACGTCTCTCTTCCCGGTCCGGCCCCGACCTAACCCGGGTGATGCAAGCGGAACCATAGCCCGCCCGATCTGGTTCCTAAGTCGCTGGACCCGGTGCTCCTCGAGACCTTAGTCCTTGTTGTGCAGGAGGAGTCGATGGCCGGGAACGGAGTGGACGGGCTCGAGCCGTCAGGGGATGCCCCGAGCGACGCCATTCCACTGGTCAGCTACTACGAGCACGAACGGCACCGGCGTGAGGTCGTCCGCAACGTAATGGTGTTCCTTGCCTTCTGCACAGCATTCGCCGCCGCTGGCGTACTCGTGCTGGCCTACTGGCACTCGTTCTGAGAGCGCTTCAGTAGGGCGCCTGAGTGGCGCACCAGAGCACGGCAATGGCTCACGGGCGATTGACAGCAGGCGCACAACTTTCAGTCTATCGTCGAATCAGAGCCGGCCACGTATCAGTGCCGCCGTCGCCGGCTCAGGTGACCGTCTAAACCCTATCGAAACACCTCAGCCCGCCCGCTTTGCCGCGGCGGGCTTTTCGATGACGAGGTACGCGTTCACCCGCTCGTGTCGAGGCGGCGCTACTGGCGAATGCTGTCTTTGCTGCCCGGGGTTCGGGCAGTTGGGAAGTAGCCACACTGGCCCGCCCGCCGGCGCGGACTTTTTCGACGATTGCGACAGGATTTCTTCAAACCCCAGAAGGCACTTGTTAACATTCGAAGGTAGCGTGTCGGCGCCTCATCGTGAGGCTTGTGCCCATCAAGGATCCGCTGTGCCCCTGTTCTACTTCGACACGAACGATGGCGAGGCTTGGACCTTCGATGACGAGGGCCGGCCGTGCGAGACGCTGGCCGAGATGCGCGACTGCGCGCTCCAACTCATGCCTCTTCTGGCCGCTTCGCTTCGGAGCGGCGGCCAGCGGATCGTTAGGGTGAGCGTAAGAGACGAGGCGTCCCAAGTTGTACACCGAACCGAGTCGATACAGGCACCTCCCGTCGTGAGACGCCGGTCTACGGCTGGTTAGGAGGGCGGCCTGGCCCCACCGCTGGGAGTACACCCAGGCCGCCCGCGCCCGAGGGCCAGGGTTGCGGTCCCAACCCAAACGCGCAAGGCACACATGATTCAGCTTTGTGCCACGACCATTCGGGAAAGTACGGGGCCGGAAAGCGGCCTGGCTGGTGAGGAGGCGTGCCAGGCCGTTCCCGTGGCCTCAGGCGGGGGCAGACCCGCCCTCACGAGAGTGAAACGAGCCCCAACATTGGGCGGTTCCGGTCGCGAGCCCACCTGTCGTGCTAGCTTTCGTGCCGAGTGTCGGGGTGATCCTCTGAGTCCCAGATCACCTCCTCGGGGCCGTCCTCGCGCTGCAGGATCACACGCTTAGGCCCGTCCATGTGCGCGGCTCGGATGGCGCTACCCGTAGCCGCCGCCACCGCGCCAGCCTCGCTGAGGTGACGGGTGAAGGCCACCCCGTTGTTGACCACCACCCAATGCGCCCCGAGCCGTCTCACGATGAAGTCTGGCATGCGCTCCCCCGGTTGCGCGGGAGCTAGCGCCGGCAAAACACGCGTAAGAACGGAAATATTCCCGAACCTTGCCGCATGCCTCGATCCACCTATGTACGCGGTTTCGCGGGGGAAGGGTTGTGCGCATTCTGGTAGTCGAAGACGAGTTCCTGGTCAGGGTCGTTGCCTGTGAGGCGCTGCTGGATGAGGGCTTCGAGGTCTCAGAGGCGGCGACAGGCGCTGAAGCTTTGGCTCTCCTGGACGAGCCGGTGGACCTCATCCTCACGGACGTGATCATGCCCGGACCGGTCGATGGCTGGGAGGTGGCGGAGCGCTTTCGGGAGCGCTGGCCGCAGGTCAGCGTCATCTACACGTCCGGGTATCCGCTCGAGCGCCGGCCTGTGACCGACGGGGCGCTGCTGATGAAGCCTTACCGGATCGCCGAGCTCATTGCGGCAGTGCGCGCCAAGCAGCGGGCCCTCAATCCAGACAAGGCAGCCTAGCGCGACGGCCGCCCCGAGTCAGATGCCGCGTCCGTGCGGGATCTGGTCGACACCCAGCCACGCGCAGGCATCTTCCATGGTCTCGAAGGTGTGCTCTGGATCGGTGAACGGCGCCGGCCTCTCGCCGGCGGGCCCGTCAACCAGCAGCTCGGCGATCCACCTCACGCGGTCGCGCCGGTATGCGCCGGCCCGTACGAGACTGGCGATAGTCACGCCGTCGAGGATCACGTCGTAGCTGCCGGGAGCGAGCTTCTGCAGGCGGTAGGTCATCAGCGGCTCGACTTCACGCGCAACGTCCAACTCGGCTCGTCCGACACCCTCTCGAAGGCCTGGTGGCCATCAAGGTACCGTGTGATCAGCTCATCGTAAGCTGACCGGACCTTGAGGGATCGCAACCCGTCTTGCCTGATCAAGTGGCGCAGGATCTCTCTTGCTCGAGCAACCGTCAGGGGTCGCGCGGGCATGCTCCACAGCCTCCTCTGGGCCATACGGTCGAGGTAGAGCTTGATCCATTCGGCTTCCGTCATGCCGCTAAGGTTAGGGCGGGACCGCCCGCCTGCAACACACGGGCGCCTTCAGGCAGGTGGCACAAAGCTGGCGAAGAGTCGGTCGCACCGAAGAGAAATGCCGAGGTATTCGTCGAAGCGATCAGCTTAGAGCGGCCAAATGCGTCACGGGCGCTCTGGATTCGGAACGACCGTCGCAGGCGAGCCGTTGGTTCGGAAGCTCCCATCTGTCAATTGCGCGAGGTTACGATCATGCACGACGCTTCCAAGCAAACGACGACCCATACGTTCAGCAAGCCCGGATCAGACCCCAACAAGCTAGACGTTATCGGCTTGCTGCTTGCGGCCCTCCTCATCTTGGGTCCAATGGCGGCAGGCGCCCTCCATCTCGCCTCCTAGCATCGCGTTGTCAGTGGCCGTTGATCCACCGCGCGGGCTGAGCCCGGGCCCGCACTCAGGAGCATCTGGAGAGGCGCTCTTTGTTTGTGCGAGTTCCCGGCAGAGCGTCACAGCCAACGGTGGATGAGCACCACAAGCTCGCGCAGTTCATCTCCCAACTGCCGGATTACGCTTCACCTTCAGAACCCATTCGGGTTCGTCCGAGACCCTCTCGAACGCCCCGTGAGCGTCGAAGTAGTCGATCAGGACGGAGTCGTGTTCAGCCTTCACCCGCATGGACTTCATGCCCTCCTTCGTGAGCACCGAGCGGAGAGCAGTCCGGAGCGCGTTCAGATCGATGCGGGATGTGCGCCTCGACCACATCATCTGAGCGGCCGCTTGATCCAGGTAGGGCTTGAGCAAGTCGGTGTCGTTCATAGCGTTAGGGTAGAGCGCAGCCTCCTCCCTGCAATTTGGGCGGAGCTGATGCTCATGGTTACATGCCGCTGTAGCGCCGGCGTGGCTCTCGCTCGACGGTGACCTCGGTGTCGGCCGGCAGAACCATGACGGTGGCCTGCATCCCCAGTTCAGCCGCGTTCTTGGCAAGGGCGAGAGCAGCGCTCCGAGCCTCCTCCTCGCTGGTGTACTGGTAGAGGGTCTGCTCGCGGTGAGACACCGTCCAGAGGTCTTCGTGCTCTTGCCGAACGACATACCGCTGCATGTTGCTGCTCTCCCCAGGGGTTAACGCCAGCTTAACGGTTTTGTTCGCAGGTGCAGCAAGGAGCCTTCCAGATGGTAAAGCCGCAGCCGCTCAGACCAGCGCCACGACCTGTCGTCTGGCATTCAGCCGGCAGTCGACCCCGGACTGGCGCACCTGCGAACGCCCGCCACGCGCGTAGCGGATCCGCACGAACAACGGTGCGCTGAGGCCGCCATCGGGGCTGGACAGGTTCGCGCCCGCGCCCGCCACCTCCACCGCTGACGCGCCTTTGGCCTTTGCGGCGCGAACGAGCGCGGTCCGGCAAGCGTTCAGGACATCGCGGGAGACCTGCGCCCTGTTGGCACGACGGCTCGACTCGGGGTTCGTCCCGCTCGCAGCCGCCGGCATTCTCGTGCCGTCCAGTCTGGGTCCATCCGGCTCGAGGCGGGGCGGGATCATGACCGGGAAGGGCGCACTCGCCGGGACAGAGGCGACCTCGCTACGGGGCAGGGCTTGAGGAGCCACAGAGGACTGCAGCTCGGGTGCGCCTGCAGGGTTGGCAGCCTCGGGCGGGCTGCCCTGAGTGACGGAGGGCGAACCGAGGCCAGCGCCGACCGGGCTAGCGCTCCCGAGCGGGCCCGTGGTGCCCGTCACCCCAGCCCCCGTCGTGATCCCGCCTGTCGTGCCGGGCGAACTCGTCACGCCGCCTGATGCACCCACACCAACACTGCCCGTCGAGCCGGCAGATCCTGGCGATGGGCCGGCACCGATGCTGGCACCCGCGGCAGTTCCGCCCGCTGAGGCGCCGACACCAGCGCCCGCCGCAACACCGCCGACCCCGTCTGAAGTCCGTCCCAAAGCGTCGCCAACGGTACTTGCTGCGCCTCCGACAGCTTGCCCTGCTGAGCCGGCTGTCGAGCCAGCCGTGCCTCCGACAGCACCGCCAGTGCTCCCAACCGCATCACCCGCGCTCGTACCGGCCCCGCCAAGAGCTCCCCCAAGTTGGGCGGCAGCAGAGCCCGAGATGATGACCAGCATGGTCATGACAAGAAGGAGCTGCATGCGGAAACCCTCCAGACCAAGGCTTCAGGGTAAGCATAGGGCGGAATGAGCCCGATGCGAACCCAGGCCGGGGGCGGCTTCGCGGCTGTCTGGTCATCGAACTGGCTAAAGCACGAGGGAGGTGGCGCCTCCCAGCTGGCCAGGTCTGCGACCGTCCGCCTGGGCTGTGCTGAAACCAGGCCCAGCGACCCGCGTCCTGGAACAGGGGCGTGGAGGTGGAGGTTGGAGAGGCATTTTGGAGGTAGGTTGATGAGGCTCCTTGCCCTCACGATAGCTCTGGTGAGCTTGGCATCGTCCGCTGGCGCGCAGCCCCGCCCCTCGACGCTGAGCCTCACCTGCGAGCAGGCCCGAGCGCTCGTGAACGCAAGGGGCGCTGTCGTTCTGAGCACTGGAGCAACCACCTATACGCGGTTCGTCACAAGCTCAGCCTTCTGCGAGCGGTCCGAGACCACCGAGCCAGTCTGGGCCAGAACAGCCGATGCCGCGCAGTGCCTCGTGGGCTCCCGCTGCCGGGACGAGGATATTGAGATTGGCGACTGAGAGCGCCCTTAAGATTGGGCTTCAGGGCTGCCAGCACGCCAGAAGCCCTCGTAGTACCCGTCTGCAATCTTCAGCGACCTCGCGGCGCCACCTCTTCCAGTCCGTTCTTGCCCCTGCATGGGAAGGCGCCCAAGGGTTTGTTGCAAGCAAGGGGTCTAGAGCAGCGGTGTCCCACCTGTCACGGCATGGATGCCGCCCGTCATGTAGCTGCCCTCCTCGGACGCCAGCAGGACAAAGATGCCCGCCAGTTCCCGGGGCTGGCCGGGGCGGCCGAGCGGCGTGTCCTGCCCGAAGCTCTTCACCTTCTCGGGCGGCATCGTCGAGGGGATCAGCGGTGTCCAAATCGGGCCCGGCGCAACGCCGTTGACGCGAATGCCCTTCGCGCCGAGCATCTGGGCAAGGCCTGCCGTGAAGTTCGAGATCGCTCCCTTGGTGGACGCGTAGGCGAGCAGGTTGGGGCTGGGCTTGTCCGATTGGATCGAGGTCGTGTTGATGATCGAGGATCCCGGCCGCATGTGCGGAACGGCGGCCTTCGCAAGGTAGAACATGGCCGAGATGTTGGTGCGGAACGTGTAGTCCCACTCCTCGTCGGAGATCTCGTCGAGGGTGTCGTAGGTGCGCTGGAAGGCGGCGTTGTTGACCAGGATGTCGATCCGCCCGAACTCCTTGACAGCCCGGTCGATGATGGCACGGCAGTGGGCAGCCTCGGCGATGTCGCCCGGCACCAGCACGCAGCGGCGGCCAGCGGCCTCGACATGGCGAGCGGTCTCGCGCGCGTCCGCGTCCTCCTGCTCGTTGAGGTAGCTGATGAGAACGTCGGCGCCCTCCCGCGCATAGGCAATGGCCACAGCCCGCCCGATGCCGCTATCTCCCCCCGTGATCACCGCCGCACGCCCGGCAAGACGGTCCGAACCGCGGTAGCTCTCCTCGCCGTGATCCGCCCTGGGCGTCAGCTCCGCCTCGGTACCGGGCGGCTGGATCGGCTGCTGTTCGGATGGGCTCATGGGCGTGCTCCTGCTGTGGGTGACAGAAGCATTGGAGACCTCAGATGTTCCAGGTGCAGGTCCCTCACCGTGCTCTGCCTGTTAAGCCGCGCAGCACATGACGGTCCTCCCAAGCTGGAACAGGAACGAGGCAGCCGGGTTGGCGCAGGAGAAGCGACTTTTAGGAGGGCGCCATGCTTCGGTCACTGCTCATCGGCTCAGCGGTTGCGTTCTTCGTCACCCCCGCCCTGGCCGGGCCCTGCACCCAGACAATCACTGAGTTGGAGCAGGCGATCACGGCCACCCAGGAGGGAGCCGGACCGGCCCTGGCCAGTCCCTCCGCGACGGGCTCAACGGCTCAGCCCAGCCCATCACCCGTGCAGAACCAACCCGCCACGTCGGGCACGCAGATGGCGGGAGCCAACCAGATGATGAACGTGCTGCAAGAGGCCAAGCAGCTCGATCAGCAGGGCAGGGAGGCCGAGTGCATGACGGTGGCAAACCGCATCAGCGCTCTTCTCCAGCAGCAGCCACGATAGGCGTGTTGCCTGACAGGCGAGCACCCTGCCCGGCGACACCGGCGCCGGGTAGGGTATTTGGACAGAGCCGGCGCTGGGCCGCCGCCTTCGGTGTGCACAGCCGCGCCGGCTTGCTTCAATTGACCGCGAACTTCACCGTGTGGGTCGGCCGCAAAAAACCCTCTGCTCGCTTACGCCAAGCACATGCGTCATCGCCCCTGACCCTACCGCGAGCTGGCCTGCCGGTTCTACCCAGAGGACGTGCCATCGGGCGTTCCTGGAGCCGATCCCATCGAGCGTGGGATTGAGCTGCCCCGGTGGCGAGCGCCACGCCCCGTGATTTCTCCTCGTCCTGAGGGTTCCTGCTGATTGACTGCCGAAGCGGAAGGCGTCTGAGCCTTGCAGGTGATTTGCGAGGAGGCGCTCATGCTCTCAGTCGCGTACGCTCTCATTCCTGTTGCGTCGTTCATCGCCACCGTGGTCGCGCTGTGGGACCTGGATCCGGTCATCGCCTTCATCGTGGCCCCGTTCTCATCTTGCATCGCAGTGGTTCTGATTGGGCTTCTGGTCGAACTGCGCCCTCGTAAGCGGCCCGCCTCCCTTGGCCCCAGGGTGCTGCCGGCAGAATAGGGCAGGGGCGAAGCGGCGTTCGATCAGGTCTAGAGTGAGGTGGCACATCGCCCGCAGGTTCAGACCAGGAACTCGATGCCGAGTTTGCCCGCCTCAAGGCTGAAAGGTGCGAGATCGTGCGGGCCGAAGAGAAGGGGCGCGGTCCTGACCGTGCTCGATCCTCTCGTGAGCACCCGTGCGAGAACGGCTTTCGCAATCAGGACTCGACCGGCACGCGCAACCTGATCGAGCCCGGCGCCTTCCATTGGATGACGGCGGGCCGCGGGGCGCTGCACGAGGAGTCCGTGATCACGCCGGGCCGCGTCGCCAAAGGGTTCCAGATCTGGATCAATCTCAGTGCGAAGGACAAACTCGTGGAGCCCGGCGCGGTGTGGATCGAGCAGGGCGACGTCCCGACCTTGTCCGGCCTGGGCGCCACCATCCGCACCGTCGTGGGCGCGTCCAACGGCTTGCGATCGCCGCTGCAGGTGCCGACACCCGTCGACATTGTCGACGTCACGCTCCAGCCGGGGGCGGAGTTCCGTCACGATGTCGCCCGGGACGACAACGCGTTCGTCTGGGTGGTCGCCGGATCCGTGTCGTATATTGGGGAGCCGAGCAGGTTCGCCCACGAGAGGAGCGTGATCCGCACTCAACGGGATGGAGAGACGGTGTCGGTGCGAGCGGAGCCGTCGGGTGCGCGGCTGATGCTCTTTGCCGGCCGTCCCCTGCGGGAGCCGGTGGTCCTGGGCGGTCCCTTTGTGATGTTGAGCCAGGACCAGGTCGATCGCGCATTCGCCGACTTCCGCGCCGGCCGCATGGGGGCGCTGACGGGCTTCGCGGATGAGGACGCGATGCAGCCGCAACCTTGAGGGATGAGCGTCACCGCACACGAAAAATCGGCCGTCACCGCCGTTGAACGCTCGGGCCATTAGGCCGTCCTCCTCGTCAGCTAACCTGCCCCCGTAGAAGCGGTCCGGCGCCTATGTAAGAGCGCTGGATCATGGAGGGGTGAGATGAGCAAGAAGCGGTACACGCCCGAAGAGATCGTCGCCAAGTTGCGTCAGGTGGACGTGCTGGTGGCGCAAGGTCAGACCGTTGATGCGGCTGCGCGTTCAATTGGGGTCACCCAGACCACGTACCACCGCTGGCGCCGGGAGTTCGGTGGGCTGAAGCTCGATCAGGTCAAGCGGTTGAAGGAGCTCGAGGCTGAGAACCAGCGCCTCCGCAAGGCAGTGGCGGACCTCACGCTCGACAAGGTGATCCTCGCGGAGGCCGCCCGGGGAAACTACTGAGCCCCGCCCGTCGCCGGGCCTGCATCGAGCACGTGCGGGCCGCCACGGGCATCTTTCGAGGGGCGCGCCTGCGAAGTTCTAGGCCAGCATCGCTCCACCCAGCGCAAGGCGGCCCGCACCGCTGACGACGAGGCGCGGCTCACGGCTGACATCGTGGAGTTGGCGCGTCAGTACGGGCACTATGGCTACCGGCGCATCACCGCCCTCCTGAAGCGGGCAGGCTGGATCGTGACCCGCAGCCAAGTGGAGCGCATCTGGCGGCGGGAGGGGCTCAAGGTACCCCAGCGGCAGCCCAAGCGGGGGCGGCTGTGGCTCGCTGACGGTTCGTGCGTGCGGCTGCGGCCCGAGCGGGCGAACCATGTGTGGGCCTATAACTTCGTCGAAGACAAAACCCACGATGGCCGGCGCTTCAGGATGCTCAACATCGTGGACGACCTCATCCTGAGCTTGTCGAAGGATCACCCGCGAGTGCTTAGGCATCAAGGTGGCCCGGAAGCTCAAGGCGGCAGACGTCATCGAGACGCTGGCGGCTCTGTTCATCACCTGCGGCGTGCCCGAGCACATCCGCTCCGACCGGAAACCAGAGTTCGTCGCCAAAGCTGTTCAGGGCTGGATCGCGGCCGTCGGAGCGAGGACGGCTTACATCGAGCGTGGCTCACCGTGGGAGAACGGGTACGTTGAGAGCTTCAATGGCAAGCGGCGCGACGAGCTGCTCAGGGGTGAGATCTTCTACAGTTTGCGAGAGGCCGAGGTGCTCATCGAGGCTTGGCGGCACCACTACAACACAGCCCGGCCTCACTCGGCGCTGGGCTACAGGCCGCCTGCACCGGAGGTGGCGCTATGGCCGGCTGCGCTACCCCGCCCAGCTCCGCCGGCCACCCCATCCGTCGAGGCACGCCATGAGGCACTAACATTCGGCCCGGACCACCAAATGGGGGCTGGTCAGCCATGGCACGCCAACTGCCGGAATTCTTAAGGGCGCGATCTGCTTCTCGCGGCCCCAGGGCGATGCTGTAGGTGAAAATGATCTCACCGGATTCGCCGCCACAGTGACCTCGGCCGCGGCAGTCCGCCAGCAGCCGAGGACCTGTTTCACGGCACAGGGCCGAATGCTCGTCAGCGCGCCCGAAGCGCTTTTGTTTGACGGGCCCTCAGCATTGTTCTCAGCCCCACACCGTTCCCTGTAAGTGGAATCCAGACTTCCAGAGGGCGATGCCTAAAAGAACAACAAAACCTATCAAGCAGAGGAATAGTGCGGCCGCGACGATGCGTTCAGCTTCTGGTCCTTCTCCAAGCGGTGGAGTTTGATCAGTTGGGAAGATTGGCATGAAACTGCACCTCACCATAGGTCAAGGCTGTTATCGAAGCTGCGTCATGGCAGCTTAGTGGCTGGATCCAGGTACTCGTTGCTAAAGGCCGCGGTCGGATCGCCCACCTTCACACCGAAAGCTGCTTCAACGAGCTTTGCATCATTGTCGATGCGTTGCGGGTCGAAAGCACCCAGCGCGACAGTCCTTCCAGTATCGTTGGAGACAAGTGCCTCGACGCGCCGCCAGTTGGCGAGAACATCCTCGGGTTTTTGACTTGTCTCTTCTGCGAGCGCCCTGGTGCAAGGCTCTGGTTGCTGAATACAGGCTGCAAATGCACGTTGCGTGACGCGGATGAACTTACGCACCGTTTCAGGATTGCTCTTGAGGTACGCGCCATTCGCAATGATCGAGAGGCCGTAAGGGTTGACGCCGAGGTGCCTTAACCCGAGGTAGCCTAAGTCATCCCCGAACGTTTTCTCGTAAACGTCATGCACACTGTAGAAGTGCTGGGTAAAGTCGATCGCTCCCGACTGCAGAGAGGCAACCTTTGCTTCCGGAGCGATGTTCACCCAGGTCACGGATTGAGCAGGTATGCCGATAGCTTGGGCGATGGCCGGCCACATCTGCTTGACGGCGTCCCCTGCGGGAACGCCGATCTTCTTGCCGACCAAGTCCTTCGGGGTCGCAATGCCGCTCGATTTCTTCCAATAAAGTCCGAATGCTGTGTTGGCGTAAATGGCCATTACCCCGACTATGTCGACCTGCTGGCCTCGGGCCGGCAGAACGTTGGTCATGTCGGCGATCCCCAATGGCACTTGCCCGGCACCCACCCTCTGTATCGTGGCGGCTGAACCGCGCCCACCCTCAATGGTGAGGTCGAGCCCCTCTTTGGCATACCAACCCAATTTCTTGGCGTAGTAGTATGGGCTGTGATCGCCTTGAGGCACCCAGTTGAGCAGGAACGTGATCTTCTCCTGAGCACTCGCCGGCTGGAGGCAGGTGACAAGAGCAGCGAACGCTGCGGCGACACGAGTTGTAATTCTTTCTCGCTTCATAGTTTCCTCCGGCCAACGAGGCCATGCTCCGGCTTGCGATGAGGGTCTGTCGCGGGCCGGAGCCGCGCAGACACGAGAGGTCACCCGGATTGCATGGCCGAGTGGGTGGGGAAGTGAACAGGTGCCACGTCCGTGCCAAAGCCGCAGGCGCGCAAGCTCGAGACAGCGCTGACCGCCCCTTCATGCAGGATGATCTCACCCTCTCGATAGAGATCCGGATGGGCGACCCTTAGGGCGGTTCTCTCAGTTCGAGGCAGGTGGCGGGGGCCAGGCCCGAAATGATGCCCGTTCCGTTCGGCATCCGGCAGGGCAAGTACGGCGCCCAAAGCGATGTTCTGTTGGAGCGCGATGCCGGGCTGGACGCACAGGTCCTCGCCGGTGATGAAAGCGGATCGGCCGTCCGTCGTGCTCGACGCTGCCCGGGAAGCGTTGCGCAGCGCTCGTCCGACACCTTTGCACGTCTTCACGGAGACGCCGCTGTATCCAAGCTTCAGGCCAAGGGCGAAAGCCTCATCGCTGTCGTCAGACTCGTCTATCACCAACGGGCGGCTGAAGCGCCAACCTGTAAGATCTCGATTAAGAGCGACGGTTCTATCGAAGGGCTGCTCGACGTAACGGACACTGCTCCAGAAGCGCTTGAGGCGGGGCTCCCCCGACAGTGTACCGAGAAAATCGGCTAGAGCGGACGGCTCTGCAAAAGCCTCATTCGCATCGAGAGAAACCGTATACGTTGTCTCATGGCGGTCGAGTACCGCTGCAACTTGGGTCAGGCGCTCGATGGAATCGGGTGTTCCCGCGGTCTTGATCTTGAATCGGCTCACCCTGTCTTTTGCAATCACATCGACGAGGGAGACGGGGCGCTCATCGTCGCTCTTCACATCTGCGGCTGCTTCGAGTTGATCGGCCATGCCAATCGTGTGGCGTACGGGAACACTGTTCGTTGGTCTAAGCGCTCCGAGCCAGGCCCGGAGATAAGCTCCCTCTCGCTGGTTCGTGCAATCATCGGAGAAGCCGAGCGCATCGGCCGTTAGGGCTTCGAAGAAGGGGGCATCGAGCGCGCGGCACAGGCCATCGATTGCCGCGCGCTCGATCAGCGCAACGGCAAAAGACACTTCAAGCCGGTTCAGTCCCTTCCTGACAATCTTCTCGTCACTTAAGAGCGCCTCCATCAAACCGCGTGAAAGGCGAGCAACCGACTTGTGGCTTCGGTCGAGCAGATTGAGTACGTCCAGCGCGCGATGAACCACGCAACGAAGGCGCTCGACGGTTTGCTGCGGTGAGAGGGTAATCGACTTCTCGAACCACTTCGGGGCTGCGAGTTCGGCAGCATACCCGTATTGCGGACGGCGACCTTCAACTTCAACGAGGCAGGTTACATGTATCTCGATTGCCTCGTTTAAGGTGACAGTTCCATAGTGAAAAGGAATGCGTAAACGCCAGATGCGCTCGTTCTGGTAAGCTTCAACGATGCGTAGGGACAGGGATGACATAGCGAGCCTTCTCAATGCATTCCGAGAAGGCCATAGATCTGTCGCGTGTAAGCACCGAAACGCTCATGAGTCTTGATGTCGAGGCCCCTTGCGTGAGGCAGATCGATCGGGATGCAGGCTGCCATGCGAGCCGGACGTGCGGTGAGAACGATCACCTGCGTTCCCAGAAACACTGCTTCGGAGATGCCATGCGTGACGAACAGGATCGTCTTGCGGCTCTCCTGCCAAATGCGGCGCAGCTCAAGGTTCATGCGCTCGCGGGTCAGAGCGTCGAGTGCTCCAAAAGGCTCATCCATAAGTACGAGCTTCGGATCATGAACGAGTGCTCGCGCAATCGACGCCCGCTGCTGCATCCCACCAGAGAGTTCGTAAGGGTATTTGTCTTCGAAGCCGTTCAGTCCGACGAGGGCGAGAAGGTCACGAGCCCGCTCGCGCGCTTCGGTCAGCGGCAAACCGAGGATTTCGGCTGGGAGGAGGACGTTGTCGAGGATGCGCCGCCACTTCAGCAATAGAGGTTGCTGAAACACCATCCCGACATCTCGCGACGGATCGAAGGTATGAGCGCTGTTGCCGATCCTGACTATTCCGCCGTCCTTGTCGTGGAGACCCGCCAGGATCTTGAGGAGTGTGCTCTTACCGCATCCGGACGGTCCGACCAACGTCACGAGTTCTCCAAACGCCACGTCAAACGTCGCATCCGAAACCGCCAGCAGTTCCTCGTCGCGCCTCCGGTAAACCTTGCGGACGCCCTGCAAGTGCAAGAAGGGATCGGAGGGCAGAGCATTCGCCTCTGCTAAAGTCTGGAGGGGATCGATGTCTTCGACGATCTGCATGACGTCCTCCTCAACCGATCCGCGCATCAGCGACGATCAGCAGGCGCTCAGCGAGAGTGACCAGTCCGTAGAGGGCAACACCGATGAGCGAGATAAGGATCAGGCACATGAACATGGCCGGCGTATCCAGCTGGGCTTGAACCTGGAGCATCAAATAGCCAAGGCCACGATCAGATCCGATGAATTCACCCACGACAGCGCCGGCGACGGCCAGAACAGCGGCGACCCTCATTCCGGAGAAGATGTAGGGGAGAGCACTGGGCAACTGGATCTTGGTGAAAACCTGTCTTCGCGTGCCCTTCAGCGAGCGCACCAGATCCAAGAGATCAGGTTCTACCTCGCTGAGTCCGCGGGCGGTGGTGATTACGATAGGAAAGAAGCAGATCGTAAAGGCGATCACGATGTTGGGACCGATGCCGTAACTCAGCCAGACGATGAACAACGGAGCCATCGCCACCTTCGGGATCATATTCAATGTAACGAGCAGGGGCATGACACTGCTGCCCGCCGCGGGGAACCAGGAAAACAGTACAGCCAACCCGACACCGGTCACGACGGCCAGACCAAAGCCGCCGAAAACCTCGACCGCCGTCACAGCGATGTGTTTTGGCCACTGGTAATGCGGCTCGGCGAGCGTCGTCACCGTGTCAATGGGGGAGGGCAGGATGAACCGTGGAACGCCGCCCCAGTGCGCCATAGCATACCATGTGGCCAGCAAGGCTAAGTGGATAGCAATCGCTGGCCCATACCGGCCGAGAGCTTCCACGAACGCGTCGCGCATCGCGCTCGGGGGGAGGGCGGTAGTGACACCAACCGTGCCAGGGATCTGTGCAGCCTCAGACATCAAAAAACCCCCGAGCGCACCTCGAACTTGCTTGGTTTGCCGTAGACCGGCTTGCCGCTCTTGACCCATTCGGCCACCCAGCGGACCATCGGGTTGATGGGGACCACCGGGTTACCGAGAAGTTCCGCCGCGGCGTCGCAGTTCACGTAGAGGCAATCTGCCTGCTCCTCCCCGACGAAACGGGGCTCGATGCCCAAGATCTCGCCGAACTGTGTCGCCACCTTGCGGACGCTCACGCATTCGGGGCCGCCGATGTTGATCGGGGAGGCAGGGACGTCGCAGTGTTTCAGGAGACGAAGAATTTGGGCGGACGCGTCGCCTTGCCAGAGCAGATTGACATGCCCGGTCGCGAGCGGGACCGGCTTTCCATCCCGTACCCAGGATGCGATCTCCTGGAGGACGCCGTAACGCATATCGACGGAATAGACGAACCGGGCGATCCGGCCAGGGGTACCGTGCAGACGGGAGTAGTACTGGAAGGTGCGCTCGCGGCCGACGACAGAGTTCGCGTATTCGCCTGGACGGGCGAACGGCGGCATCGCCTCGGTCACCCCCCCGTGCAGCGGATTGGACCAGGGATAGACGTGGATCGTCGAGAAAGAGACGATCCGCGACGCTTTGAACGCTTCGGCAACGATCGCAGGCGCGATCGTGTTCATGGCCCAGAGGAAGTCCTCACGGCCCTTGTAGTTGAACTTCAAGCCGGCCATGTAGATCATATTCTCAAGCTTGGGCAGCCCGGCCACGGCCTGAGGGTCGAGAAGATCGCAGCGGATCGTCTCCACGCCGAAACTCCGCAAGTGCTCTTCCAAGCCCTCTTCGGAGAAACGCGAGACGCCCACCACCCTTCTCCCAGGAGCCGCGCGCTTGATCATGCGCGCGAGGCAAATGCCAACCTTACCGCCGACGCCCAGGATGATGATGTCGCCTGGAATGCTCTCGAGATCCTCGACGAGTTCCAATGTTGGTGTGGACATGAACTCTTCCAGGTGGTTCACGTCGTCGAAGTGGGTTGGAAACATATTAGGATGAAGGAAGGCGGTTTCCCGTTCGGATCTGTTCAGCATGGATGACTTCCGGGTGAAGTGATTGGCGGCATCGGGTGGTCAGGCTACGAGGGGAACCGCTGCTCCGCGTTCCATCATCCAGCGATGCAGATTGTGCCGGACGAAAACGTCGTCGTTCATTTCCGGGTATTGTGCATACACGCGGTCGATCGCTTCGATCTGTCCAGGGCTCAGTGTTTCGTTCGGATCGAGGCACCAGACACCTTCGAGGAAGCCCTGGCGTCGCAACACCTCCAGGCAGCCGGGTATGCAGCCGCGGAGATCGTGGGCGGCATCGTAGATGGCCCCGTTGCAATCGGTGACGATCGAGTCGAGGGCGAGAATGTCCGCAGGAACGTCGGCCCCGTCGGGAAGCGAGTGGATTCGGTCGAGCATCTTGACGGCGCTGCGCGTCCAGACGCTCCAATGTCCAAGAAGACCGCCACGGACACGGGCTCTCGTTTCTCGGCTCCCATCGGCATTTCGCACGACGAACGGCACGATGAGGTCCAGACCTATGTGGTCGTCGTTGCCTGTGTACAAGGTGATGCGGTCGGCAGCCCCACCGTCCACCACAGCTCTCACGATGTCGATGGTCCGATATCGGTCGAACGGGGCCATCTTGATGGCGATGGCGTTCTCGATATCCGCGAATGAACGCCAGAAGCCGTACGACAGGTGCATGCCACCCACCTCCGGAAGGAGGGCGAAGCCGATGATAGGGATCTCTTTGGCTATGCGACGACAGTGGGAAAGGGTCTCATCCTCTCCTGTGCCGCGAAACGCTGCGATGTTCAGGAGGGCGGCATGGTACCCGAGACCTCTGGCGACATCCGCCTCGCGAATAGCTTGATCTGTTCGGCCCGTCACGCCAGCGATCAGGGCTGCCGGGCTGTTCGCCCAATCCGCGACCGTTTCTGCAGCCAAGCGCAGAACCGGCTCGTAGAGACCTGCCTGCCGGATTGCGAACTGGGTGGTGTGGACTCCGACTGCCACACCGTGGGCTCCAGCATCGAGGTAATAACGCGTGAGAGCGCGTTGTCTGACAGGGTCGAGCTGTCGCTTGGCATCGAGGGCCAGGGGGTGGGCTGGAAGGACAGCTCCTCGACGGAGGCGGTCGGCTACCGGGGTCGGAATGTCTGCTCGGGATCGTGCCATCGGCGTTCTCCAGGTTCAAACCGCGACTTTGAGCGGTGGCGTCTCGTCCATGAACAAATGCCGGTCCATGAGCGGCAGCGGTTCGGCGATGCGGGAGGGTGCGTAATCCATGCGTTCGAGCACGTGACGTCTGACGTCAACGCCAGGTGCGATCTCAAGGAGAGCAAGCCCTTCGGAGTTCGCTTCGAACACGCAACGCTCCGTGACGATCAATGCTGTCTGACCCCGATCCCGTATGCCGTCGAAAACGCGGTAAGTGACGCTTTCCGCCTCTTTGACGAACTTCGAGACAGCGCCATCCTTACGGATGTTCAAGCACCCGTCGCCTACTGCTGCGTCGAGACCATTGGTGGTGAACGTGCCGGTGAATACGAGCCGCTTTGCATTGTGGGCGATGTCGGTGAAGCCGCCGGCGCCTGGATTGGCGGACCCGAAGCGACTGACGTTGACCACTCCCATGCTGTCGAATTGAGCGAATGCGAGCGCAGCGAAGCGGCAGAGCCCGCCATCGATCACGTCGAACTGGTAAAGGCCGTCGAGGATCGCGTCCGGGTTCATGTTGGCGGAGAACTGCCAACCGGACATGACGACACCGCCGTACGAGCCGTGCTCCGTCGTGAACCAGTACTCGGCCAGGCGGCCATCGTCGAAACGACCCTGCTCGGCCATGACGAGCGGTATGTCGGCGGCGGCGCCGAAGCCGAAGATCGAAAGCTCGCGAGGCTTGACCTCCCGAGCCGCACGAGCGGCAATCACCTTATCAGGGCTCATGACTGGCCGGGGGAGGGTTGAGAGCGGGCGTCGCTGGCCGCTGAAGTATGCCGGGTCGAAAGGGGTCTGTGATGTCATCATCATCTCAGGATCAACGACGATGGCGTCGACGAACATGCCAGGTATGCGCACTTCTGTGGCTGGACGTGTCTCGCCGCTGACGATACGGCGGACCTGTGCGATGACTCGCCCGCCGGAGGCCTTCGTGGCTAGCACGAGCCCGAGATTGGACGAGACCAGCGCTTCGTCCTCAAAGGAGAGGTTGCCCTGCTCGTCAGCGCTGGACGCTCTCACGATGGCAACGTCAAGGGGCCAAGTCGGGTAGTACAGGAGTGACTCGCCTTCGAAGTCGACCTTTCGGACCAGGGGCTCGGTTGCTCTTTCGGTGAAACGGCCGCCACCGAGATCAGGATCGATGTAGGTTCCGACGCCGACGCGGGTGAGATAGCCCGGACTGCGGCGGGCGACCTCGCGCAGCCATTGCATCGATGCACCTATGGGCCACGAATAGGCCTCGATCCGATTCTCCCGGATCAGCCTCATCAGCTCAGGACGCTTGCCGGTTCTCGGATCAACCGGGTTGATGTAAGAGCCGGACACGATCCGCTTCATCAGCCCTTCCTGGGCGACGTGATCCATGCCCTTGATATCTTGGGCATCTCCGGTTCCGCACGGGAAGTAGAAGGTCAGGTCGCGTGGAGCGGCAGTGTTGCGGTATCGGTCCCCCAAAGCTTTGAGCACCCGGTCCGGAGTTATCCACCCAATCACACCGACAGAGGCGACAGTGGCCCCGCTCGGGATCGAGGCTACCGCCTCGTCGGCTGAGAGGATCTTGCTCATGCTTTGACCGTAAAGCGCTGAAGGGTGGTCCGCGCCGCTGGCGCGGCGCAGTTCTCGGCAAACAAGCGGGACGCAACGGCATCGAGGCGCTCGCCGTCGGCGGCTACGAAAGCTTCGTAGAAGCGTTTGGTCGCCGCGACCGCCTCTTTGGGCAGAGATGCAAGCGACTGGGCCATCACCGTTGCCCGAGCTAGAGCTTCACCTGGCGCGGTGAGCGCGTCGGCGACGCCAAGGCGATGTGCTTCCGTGCCGTCGACTGGCTCGACACCCCATGTCAGCATTCGCGCGCGGACTGGCCCAACCCGGGCAGCCAATGCTTGTAGCCCCCAGGGCGGTAGCCAGCCATTGCGTACCTCCGGCAGATGCCAGCGTGCATCGGCGGCGGTAACGACGACGTCGCAAGACACGGCGAGAATGAAACCTCCTCCCAAAGCGTAGCCTTCGACGGCGACGACAACGGGTTTGCTCAAATGGGCGATATGCCGGGCGACGGCGGCGGTTTCCGCCTCATGATCGCACATGGCCTCAACACTTAATCCGCCGAGTTCTTTGAGGTCACTGCCGGCGCAGAAGGCGGGCGAGGCGCCTGAGAGGACGATAGCGCCAACAGCCTCATCGCGATCTGCGCCAGAAAGTGCGGCCGCCAGAGCTTTCATGCCCTGTGTTCCAAGAGCATTGCGACGCTCTGGTCGGTTCAACTGGATGTGGGCAACCTCGTCCCGTGTCTCGATCGTCAGCATCCACGCCGTCCCTCGTTTTCTAGTTCAATGCCGCGCCATCTCGATTCAAGACGGAGCGAAGGTCCGCACCGTCGATGTCACGCGGGGCTACGCGTTCCCGAACCGCAATCTTGGCAGCATGCCCGATGGCGTGGCCGTAAGCGAAGCACTGTGCGGTCACCCGAGCCGAGGCAACGGCTTCATGCTCGGCCGATAGGCAGCGACCTGCGGTCAGCAGACCTTCGCCGCGCTCTGGCACGAAGCAGCCGTAAGGCACCTCGTAGACATCGTTCAAAAGCCATTCGACGCGGGGCTTCGCACCAGCATGAAGTTCGATTGGCCAGGGCGAACGCGCAATCCCGTCGCGGAACTTGGCCCCAGAGGTCACGTCGCTATTGAGCAGCCGGGTCACGCCTTGCACTTGGCGTGTTTGACGGACACCGACCTGCACGCCGGTATCGTTCACCCAGGCCGCTTCGCATCCGGTGAGATTGTCGCGAAAGAACCGCGCATACTCCCGAACCTGTCGGCGGCCCTCAATCTCCGCCTCCGTGAAATCGCGTGCGAAAAGGGTGTTGAGCTCCCGCCCGTCCGCCCCGACGATGCGTGTGCAGTTGCACAGCAGCTCGCCTGGCCGGGTGGTGGTGAACATCCAGATTTTGGCACGCGGTAGGCGATACTCGCCGGCGTTGTCCTTGGCCCGTATGAGTTCGGTGACTTGCTCGGGCATGATGGTGTCGGCACCGTAAGCGGCTTCGAACCGGTCGGTATCGACCCCTTGCAGGCGGAAGATCATGGTCGGGTTCTGAACTCGTCCCCGGTCTCCGACGAACGAGGGCAATCCCGCCATCGCGACCACGTCGGCATCACCCGAGGCGTCGACGATCAGGTGGGCTCGTGCGTCCACAGGTCCCTGCTTCGTCCACAATGTGAGACCTTCGAGTCGTTCGCCACCCTCCACGAGCGCTCCGATGACGACCGTGTGGTACATGATCGTCACGCCTGCCTCGCTGAGGAGCGCATCGGCCACCTCACGCCATACGAGCGGATCATGAACGCGGGTGAACGTTTTGCCATAAGGCACGGGTTCGGTCAGTCCGCCTCTCGTAGCAAGATGGCGTACGAACTCGTCCGCGAACCCGAACACCACTTGTTCGGGCTCCGCGCTGCGGTCGTTCGTTGCCTCATAGAGGCCGCACACCGTTCCAGAATGCCCGGCCACCGCTCCGCCGCCGCAGAAGCCGTATCGTTCGACCAGGGTCACCGTGACTCCCTGGCGGGCAGCAGTCACAGCAGTGGCAACGCCCGCAGCACCTCCACCGACGACGAGAAGGTCTGACGATTGTCGTTGAGGAGTGCGCCGATCCAAGGTTGTCACTCGTTCTCAAACACGGGCTGACTGATCGACATCTGACATCTCAGTTGCATATTGTGGCTGTCAATCGGTATACCGGCGCTAACGAAACAGCTCGGCGCCCCTATGAACATTCCGGTTCGACTCGACGCGTCCAGAAACGATTCACTCGCGGACATCGCCTACCGCCGCATCGAGGAAATGATCGTAACCAGAGTGGTCCCCCCTGGGTCCATGCTGTCCGAGAACCAGCTCAGCGAGGAGCTCGGATGCGGTCGAACGCCGATCCGAGAAGCATTGCAGCGCTTGAGACTAGAGGGTTTCGTCGAGATCCATCCCCGGCGCGGAGCGCTCGTCACGCCGGTCGATGTGATGAAGCAGCTCGAATTGCTGGAAGTCCGGCGTCCTCTCGAGGATTTGGTTGCGCGCCTTGCGGCGGAACGCGCGAACGCCGAAGAGCGAAAGGAGATGTTGAGGCTGGCGGGTGAAATCGTCACCGCTGCGAGCGCATCGGACCGCTCACGCTACCTCGAGGCGAACCGCGCTATTCATGAAATCCGCACGCGGGCGGCCCGGAATACCATGCTTGCTAAGACGATGTCGGGCGTCCTCGGCCTTTCGAGGCGTTTCTGGTATGCCTACATCGAAGACACGGGCAGTTTCTCCGAAGCAGCAGCGCTGCATGCCTCAATTCTGCGAGCGATCTCAGGGGGCGAGGGCGATGAGGCCGTCGCTGCGGCCGGTCACCTCCTAGACTTTCTTGAGGGTCTGACCCGAAGCGCAATTGCTCACCGGATCTGAATTGCTGCAGAGCCCCGGTTGACGCCCGCTCGGTACCTGAGCGGAGTAACATTGGGACGCCACTTCTCGTCTCCGAATTGTGAATCCCGTCCTTTTCCAGCGATGCCCCTGTGCTGATGAAGGGCCGACCGACTCGCGGGCTTTAATCAGCGGCTTCAAATTAGCCCGAGGCTAAACCACCGGACCACTGGATTTCCTCGGCTGCTGCCCGTGGCGGGTGCGACACACGAAGCACGTTATCGTTCGGGAGCCGTGGCCTGGAGCAGTGCCTTGGTGTAGCCAAGCGCGAAGGCGAAGAAGCGCTCCCGGGCTGGATCGAACTCGGAGAGCGGCACGTGGTCGGGGCAGAGGATCCCATCGTAGCCGACCTCGCGGTAAGCGCGGATGCAGGCGGCCATGTCGACGCTACCCTCGTCGGGGAAGCATTCGGCGAAGTCGAGATAGCCGCCCTTTATGTTGCGGAAATGGACCATGTAAATGCGTCCGCGCCGGCCGAACTCGCGGATGGCGGCAAGGACCGTCTCGTTCGGCTGGTCCGACATCTCGGCAATGGTGCCTTGGCAGAAGTTCAGGCCGTGGGCCGGGCTTTCCGGCGCGAGGTCGAGGAGGCGCCGCATGCCCGCAATCGAGCCGACTACGTGATTGACCCCGTTGAGGCCACCGGGCGGGTAGGCCGGATCGTGCGGGTGACATGCGAGCCTAACCCCGGCGCGTTCAGCGGTCGGAATGATTGCTTCGACGAGGTATTCGAGGGCCCGCCAGCCCTCCGCCTCGGTGACTCCGCCCGCCTCCGGCCCGAGAACCTGCCCCACCGCTTCGGGCGTGCCGCGGGCGTTGACAGCGATGTCAGCGCCGCGCTGCCCGCTCCCCGGATGACCGACGCCCCAGTAGGAGTAACGGGCATCCCGATCGGGCGAGTAGTCCGCCACCCGGAAGGCGGAGCACTTGACGCCGCCCCGCCCCTCGACGAACCCGGTGCGCGTGATGCCGACCATCTGGACGTTGTACTTTAGCGTCGTCACCCCGCCATCTGCCGCCGCGCGGATATTCCGCCTCAGCCGCTCAGCCGTTGCAGCAGCCCGCTCCGGGGCGCGCAGTCTGTCCAGCAGGATGGACCCGACATCCAGCGCCAGCACCTCGAGCTTGAGGCCGAGGCTCTCGACCCATCGCCGCTGGTGAGCGACCCTGGCGGGATCCCAAGACCCGTCGGAGCCGACGAGCTGAGTGTTGGGCCGGCTGTCGACGACGATGTTCGTGACGCCGAGTTGGGTGGAGAGCCGAAGCCGCTCCTCGGTCGGGTTAATGATCTGCTCGCCGATGTACATGGGATTGTCTCAGAGCTTGCCGGGGCGGGCACACCGCCATTTCGTAAGGGTTCGGGGCGCACGGTCGGCCCTAACGTCGCCGTGTCCTTTGCGCCGCGACCGTGCGAGGTCTGAGGAACTCTGCGCGTCGGCCGGAGACCGAGGCCGGAGTGGCGCGCGTCTCCGGCAGCTCAACGTTGGCCGACGGGCCTGCGTCCGATGCCTGACGTCGGCGTCCGGCTTTGGCGAAGGAACTCGTTTCATTGGGGCAAGCGTTCCGGAGCACGGCCTTGATCGACTAGGACTAAAGCGCTAATGCATTAGTGCGTCAAGTAGACGTCTTCGACCTCTACTTTGCAGCAGAGAGGCGCCTGCGAATGGACGACATCCTGCCCCGCACCATCCCTGCGGTTCGCGTGCGAGGAGGCGCGGGGGCGTCCCACGTCTTCGAGATCCTGCGCGAGGAGATCACCTCCTTGGTGCTTCCTCCCGGCGCGGTCCTGTCGCGTCAGGAGTTGCAGGAGCGGTTCGGGTTGAGTTCGACACCGATCCGCGATGCACTCATGCGGCTCGACGAGGAGGGGTTGGTCGAGGTCTTTCCTCAGCACGCCACCAAGGTGAGCCCGATCGACCTGGCCCGGGCACAGCAAAGCCAGTTTCTGCGAAGATCCGTCGAGCTTGAACTTGTTCGCACACTCGCCCTGCAGCCGGCCCAAGACTTGGTTGAGCGGCTCCGGAGACTCATCCGGCGGCAGGCGGCCTTCGCCGATATCGGCGAGCACGCCGCCTTCGCGCAATCCGATCAGGACTTTCACCGGGCCATGTACGAGGCCGCGGGTGTCGCCGAGCTATGGCACCTGGTGCGGCGGCAGGGCGGGCACATCGATCGCCTTCGCCGCCTGAACCTGCCCGTCGACGGCAAGATGCGGGAGATCGTGCGCGACCACGAGTCCATCACCCGTGCCATCGCGGACGGACAGCCTGAGACCGCCCAGGAGCTCGTGCGCGACCATCTCTCCCGCTCGCTCGACTTCGTGCACACCCTTCGCGCGACCCATCCTCAGTTCTTTCGCCCCTGAGCCGGCGGCCTTCGGGTCGCCAATCGACCCCAACAGGAGTTCGGACGACCATGCAGCCCGCAGCGAAGGTTGAGTGCGTCCTCGACGTGCGGGCCACGTTGGGAGAATGTCCGGTCTGGTGCACACGCTCCCAGCGATTGTACTGGATCGACGTCGCGGGTCCTTCCGTCAATTACTTCGACCCCGCCACGGGCCGCAACGAGAGCTGGCCGATGCCGGAGCCGATCGGGGCCGTTGCGCTCTGCGAGGATGACACCCTGCTCGTGGCGCTCCAATCCGGCTGCTACCGGTACCGTGGACCCCTCGGCCCCCTGGAGCTCGTCGCCAAGCCGGAGCCCGACTGCCCGGAGAACAGGCTCAACGACGGGCGTTGCGACCGCGCCGGCCGGTTCTGGATCGGCAGCATGCTGGATCCGCCGGATGCCTCCCGGGCGACGGGCCGCCTGCATTGCGTCCAACCATCAGGAGCGACCCGTACCTGGGCGCGGGACATCTTCACGTCCAACGGCCTCGCCTTTAGCCCGGACGACCGGGTGCTCTACCACTCCGATTCCCACCCTCGGGTGCGCACGATCTGGGCCTACGACTTCGACCTCGACGACGGTTCGATCTCGAACCGCCGCGTCTTCGTCGATACCGCCGGAATGCCGGGGCGTCCCGACGGCGGCACGGTCGACGAGGACGGCTGCTATTGGAGCGCTGCGAACGATGGATGGTCCCTCGTCCGCTACACGCCCGCGGGACGGGTGGACCGGATAATCCAGGTGCCGGTGTCGAAACCCAGCATGCCAGCGTTCGGAGGCACCGACCTGAAGACGCTGTTCTTCACCTCGCTGCGCCCCCCGGGCCTGCCCGTGCACGACCAGCCTCTCGCGGGGAGCATCTTTGCGGTTCGACTCGAAACAGGAGGCATACCTGAACCTAGATTCTCGACGTCCCGCTGATTGGAATGCGGGTTCTGCTCGGCGACCTTGAGCACGAGTTTGGATTGATCACCCACCTCTTCCTGATCTCGATCGCTTCAAGCTCACCGCCGCGCTGGCCCCCAAAGGCACCGACAGATGCTCACGGCAGCCCTCCTACGCCTTGTACCGGCTCAAGACTTCCGGATCGGGCTCAAAGGCAATGCCTGGGCCGTCCGGGATTCTCAGCCGACCTCGATCCGGCATCGGCGCGTCGAGGCCACACCAGGCGTCCGGGCGAACGTAGAGGAACTCGAAAACCTCGAAACCTTCGAGCGCCGCTGCAAGTTGAAGGGTCGCCCAGTAGCCGGGACCGAAGTAAGGTGAGTGGGGCGCCAGCCGCTTCCCGCTTCGGGCCGTGTTCATGGCGATGTCGAGGAACTCGGTGATCCCACCAACCTTCGTGACGCTCGGCTGAACCACGTCGAGAGCGGGGATCAGGCGATCGAACTCGACCGACGTACAGGCATTCTCGCCCGCCGCTATGCTGATCCCCTCGCTGGCGATCTGGCGCCAAGATGCGACGTCTTCCGGCGGAAAGGTCGGCTCCTCCAGCCAGTCGACCCGTGCCTCGCGAAGGGTCGGCAGCATGCCCCTGACATCGTCCAAGCTCCAGGCGCAGTTCACGTCGACGGTCAGCTTGGTGTTCTCTCCAGCCCCTCTCCGACCCGCCATGATGGTGTCGACCGCGATCTCATGCAGCTTCACCTCCTGGAAGCCGGCGCCCACCGCCTCAGCGGCGAAGTGCTCAACGCGGCCAGGATCGCCATACCGCACGAGGCTCGCATAGGCCGGCACGGCCTCGCGGCGCCGTCCGCCGAGAAGATGGGCCAGGGAAACGCCGGCCCGTTTGGCTGCGATGTCCCACAACGCGATGTCGAGCCCCGATAACGCGAAGATGGTGATCCCGTAGCGGCCGAAGAGAGCAAGGGCGCGTTGAACCGCAAGGTTGACGGAGCGCGGGTCCTCCGAATCCTTGCCGATGGCGGCTGGCGCAACGAGATCGCGCAAGGCGGCGGCCGTCGCGTTCTGGCACATATAGCCGAAGGCCTCGCCCCAGCCGACGAGGCCGCTCTCCGTCCCGACGCGCACGAGAACGATATCGAGGTTGTTCCATCGGCGCGGGGTGAGGCCTTTCCCTGAGCCTCCATCATCGAAGGGGATGCGCAGGACGATGGGTTCGATTGTTGTGATGAGGTCTGGCATCGGGGCTCCTTGAAAGCTTTCCGGGCGGCCCTACCGGTCCGGTCACCATTCGTCGATGCGGCGGATGTCGCCCTCGTAGCCGTCGGACGCCATACCGCCGCCGATGACGTGAGTGCCGACCACCTCCGGGTCCTCCGGCGGAACCAAGGAGAGAACGGCCGCCTCGAAGGTGTCCGCACTGTCTTGCGGCACGTAGCCCAGCCGGCGCGCCTCCGCGTCGTCGAAGAAGCTGCGGCTGTTCGCGGAGACGCCGTAGACCACGGCGTAGCGCAGCGTCGGATGGTTCAGCCCGATCTCGACCAGCTGAGCCAGATCACGCGGACTGATCCAGATGGACAGGCGCCGCCGATCGATTGGCCGCTCTCCCATGTACCCGATGCGGATGACCAGAACGCGCTGACCGTAACGGTCGGCGAACAAAGCCCCAACCTGCTCGCCGAAGGCTTTCGTCAGCCCATAGCGGCTGTCGGGCCGCAGGAGCACATCGGCACCAAGCCTCCGATGACGTGGGTAATGGCCGACCACATGGTGCGTGCTCGCAAAGACCACGCGCTCGATGCCGCAGGTCCGTGCCGCTTCGAACACGTTCCACGCGCCCTGGACGTTGCCGGCGATCGCCTCCCCGATCTCTTCTTCAGTCGTGCAGCCCGCAAGGTGAACGACGCCGGCGGCACCCTCGAAGGCTTTCGTCAGCGTCTGCAGGTCGCCGATATCGCAAGAGACGGCCGTTTCGCCGGGCTGGACGTCCTCAATGTTCACCCGATCGATTAGCAGCAGATGCCAATGGGCTCGAAGGATGGGCCTGAGGGCGCGGCCCACATGCCCGGCGGCGCCGGTCAGAACGAGGGTCCTCAATGACTTCTCTCCGGCTCTCGCGGCTTGCCGTCGTGGATTGCGATGGCGACCCAGCCTGTCAGGCTCTGCCCCGGTTCGAGCACGCGAACTCCTGCACGATCCCGGTCGACCGATGCATTGAAGGCGTCCGTAACGTGGGACACTGGCTCGATGCAGATGTAGCCGGCCCCTTGAGGTTTGTGGACGACAAGATGCGACAGACATCCTCCGGCCGTGAGCGTGAGGTTGCGTCCATCGCTTCGGACGATCTCCACGGTGTTCCAATCGTCGAGGTAAGCCGTCACTTCGGTTCTCAACGGGTCGAAGCCGGATAGAGCGACCCTCTCACCAGTCGGAAAGAAATCTTCTTCGTGCGGCCACCAACCCGCAGCGTCGTGCTGCAACCGGTCGTTCTCCGACCAACTCAGATAGGGATGCCAGCCGAGGCCTGCGGGGAAGCTCCTGTCGTCGGTGTTGCGGATGCCGAGCTCCACGGTGATCCCTGCCGGTGTGAGCTTGAAGATCTGCCAAGCCTCGAAGGACCACGGCCAATGCGGCCCCGGGCTCACCGCGACATGCATCTCCACTTGATCGGCTTCGGCCCTCGAAATCCTCCAAGGGAGGAGATGGGTGTGGCCATGCAGGGTGTGCGGCGATGCCTCGGGATGCGGGTCGAACATGTAGACCTGCCCGTCATGCCGCAACATGCTCTCCTTGATGCGATTGGAATAGGGAATGAGCGGATAGGCGCCTGCTTTGGCCCACCGTCGCGGTTCGGCAGGCCAGGATGTCAGCGGCACGAGGACATCGACCGGCGGTTCAACGCGGGTCAGGCGCAATACGACGAGCCGACCGAGCCGGGGACACAAAACGGCTTCCATGGAGGCTGACCGCAAAGTCACGGTGTCGCCGGTGCGGAGCGCGTCCGCCCCGGTCATCTCGACGAGGGCTCCTTCAGGTTTCATGGACCGAGGTGGTATCCGCGTCCTGCATAGTCGAAGGCGACGAGTTCGGCGATCGGCACGGACGAATCTGCCGGAGAGGCGTAATAGGCTCGGATCTCGCTGATGAGGCCGGTGGTTTGGTCGAAAACGTACCATTCGTCACCGCGAAGGGCGGTGTTCATGGCACGCTTCCAGTGCGTCCATTCGATGACGGCCTCCGGCGCCGTCGAGGAACACAGGATCTTCTCGATAGTCCACTGAGAGCCCAGGTTCTCGACGCACCAGACCCATTTGCGGGCGATCATGTCGGCGCCGCGCCACGGGATGTCGGGCAGCCCGGGTGGAAAATAGTGAACCGCATCCGCCGTGAAGCAGCCCGTGAGAGCCTCATAGTCCCCGGCATTGCAGGCCGCGAAGTACCGCCGGATAGTCGCCTCCATATGGGCGGGGGTGATCTCAAGCGGCATGAACCGTCTCCGCGCGAATACGGGAGGCCTCCTCAGGCCGCCCGCCGGCCCGCTTCCACGCCTCATAGTCCGCGCGGACCTGATCGGTCGGCGGGTATACGCCGTAGAGCGGCTCGCCGGCCGAGATACGATACGACAGGTATTTCTCCAGCCTGTCGCGACGCTCGCTCAGGTCGGCGAGTTCGGCGGCAAGGTGGCGGGGAATAACGGTGACGCCGTCCCCGTCTCCGACGACGATGTCACCCGGATAAACCGCAACGTCCGTACAGGTGATCGGGACCTGCAGGTCGGCGACATGGTGGTAGGAGAGGCGCGATGTGGCGGTGACCTGGCGCGCATAGGCCGGGAAATCGAGATCGGCGAGTTCCTGGCCATCCCGGAACGCGCCGTCGGTGATGATGGCGGCAGCACCCCTGACTTTCATGCGCGTAGGCAAAATAGCACCCGCGGAGGCCGCCCGACTGTCGTTGCGGCTGTCGATGACGAGCACCTGACCCTCACCGATGTTTTCGACCGCCTCCCACTGCAGATTAGCCGGGTTGGGATACGGCGTGAGGGTTTCGAACGTATCGATGTCCTCTCGGGCTGCGATCATGCGCATGGTGAAGGCCTCCCCAGCGAACTTCACGGCCCGGGGGTTCATCGGCCGCAGACCGACGAGGTGGCACTGGCGCAGCCCCTTCTTCAGCAATTCGGTCGTGAGGGATCCGCTGGAGACGTTCTTCAGGCGTTCAATGACCTCGCGCGGGACCGGAATGTCGTGCCTCAGTTGATATTTCATCAAGCCCACTCCTGTGCTGCGGGGCGTGCGAGACCCGCCGATTGCACTCGTCACCCATGGTGATATCCACTATACGGATCAGGAAAAGCAGGATCAGCACCCAAGGCGCAAAGGTGTCTCACTTTATGGACAGTCGAAGCGAACGCATCGGAGGGGCCGCAGGTTCCTCCTGGGGTGCTGACGCCGGCCCGGCATCGTCGAACGCCATCCCGGGAGCCGCGCTCATCAGCAAGGCATTCCGACTGATCGAGATCATCGGATCGGCGCCGGGACTGATCACGGTGCCGGAACTCGTCAAGGCAACCGGCTGGCCCCGTCCGACCCTGTATCGCATCATCGCAGCGATCAGCGCTCAGGGCTTCGTCCGCTTCGATCCCGTCGCACAAGGCTACACGCTCGGCTACCGCTTCCTGGAGCTCGCTCAGAACGTCTGGGCAGGCCCGGACTTAGCCGCATCGGCCAGTATCGAGTTGCAGCGCCTGCGCGACATGACGGGTGAGACGGCCTACCTCGCTGTGCTCCACAACGGATCGATGGTTGGTCTGGGCAAGTTCGAAGGTTTCCATGTCGTTCGGTCGGCAGCCCGCCTCGGGACGCCCAAACCCGTACATTGCACCAGCCAGGGCAAAGCGGTGCTCGCCTTCCTGCCGGAAGCGGAAGTCGACCGGCTCATCGGCGGCAAGGCTCTTGAGAGATTCACGCCGAATACCATCACGGATCCGACCTTGCTCAAGGCGCAACTCGCCATTGTGTGGCAGCGCGGCTATGCCCTTGAGGATGAGGAGATCCTTCTCGGCAACCGGTGCGTTGGCGCGCCTGTGATCGACAGTTCCGGGCGGCCCGTCGCCGCGATCAGCGTTGCGGGACCAACCTGGCGCCTGACCCGCGAGCGCGTGGAGCAGCTCGGCCCCGAGATCGCGGCCGTCGCGCGCAACATCGGCCTTCAGCTGCGGACGGCTCCAGACGGTTCGGGCCATCACATCGATCACCCCCTGGCCCATCCGGCCGTTCGTGAGCCGGCCTTCTACGGCGCAGATCCCCATTGGGATGAGCAGTCAGGCACCGTGCTGTGGGTGGACCGTCTCGGTCCGATGCTGCACCAGACCGGCGAGAGCCTGTCGGTATCCTACCAGCCGGCCAACGAAGCTCCCATTGACTTTGCCGCCGTTGCGGGTGGCGTCACGGTCGCTCTCCTTGGGGACCGTGAGGTGAGCTTTCGGAACGGGGTTGTCGTTAGTGAAAAGCTGCGCCGGGGCCGGGTGCTCAGCGCCTTCGGCACGGGGCCGGATGGTCGGTTTTGGGCGGCAGCTCCGCACGAGAGCGGCTGCATCGTCGGTCCTGTTACAGACAGTGGTGAGGTGGACGCCGTCTGGACTGTGGGCGCTTCCATCTCGGCGATGGCTTGGTCGCTCGACGGTGAAACCCTCTACGCAGCCGACCCGGCGCGCGGTGTCGTTTACGTCCTGTCGAAGGGAAGCCGCGCGCCGAAGATCCTCAGCCGCATTTCGCGGGCATCCGGCGAGCCGCGAGCCCTTGCGGTTGACCGGGCGGGTCGGCTGTGGCTCGCGCTCTACGACGGTTGGAGCATCGCGCGACTCTCGCCCGAAGGGGAATTCGACCGCGTCACGGCACTTCCCGTGCCTCGGCCGACGGGGATCGTGTTCGGTGGCCCCGGCGGCCACAGCATCTTCATCACGACGGCGCGGGTCGGGTTAACTCGGGACGTCCTCGATAATGCCCCGCTCTCGGGCCGCCTCCTGGTGATGTCTCAGGTCGGAGGGGCACCCGTGAAGCCGACCGGTTCAGGACGCAGGAGGCGCTCGGGGGTGCCCCAGTGACGAGCTGCGGCAGCCCGAGCTCTTAAGGCGAGCCGTCTCACCATGTGAGATCGCTTCGGTGTCATCCGGTTGATCGGGTCTGGCTGTTGCCGATTGACTATCCCTGTCGCCGGGCAAAGCGTCCGGCCCGAGGGGCTGAGGATGGGCAAGCGCTGGGGCATAGCTGTTGTGGGAGCCGGGATGGGCATGCGGCCCCATGGGCAGAGCTTGCGCGACTTGGAGCGGCGCGCCGATGTCATCGGCGTCTACAGCCGGACGGAGGCTCGGCGCCGGGAGGCGGCCAACGCCTTCGGCTGGCAGCCGGCTGACGACCTCGACGCCCTGATCGGTAATCCACGGGTCGACGCCGTTCTGGTGCTCACGCCGCCGAACGCACACCTGGATGTCGCCCGCCGAGCGGCAGCTTTGGGCAAGCATATCCTTGTCGAAAAACCCCTGGAGGTGACGACAGCCGGATCAGAACGCTTGGTGGACGCTGCCAGGGAGGCGCGCGTGAAGCTCGGCGTCGTTCTGCATTACCGAACCCGGGCTGCGGCTCGCAGACTCGACACCCTCGTCCGCAGCAATGCACTCGGCGCACTGGTGACCGCTTCCGTGTCCGTCCGATGGTGGCGCAACCAGGCCTATTACGATGAGGCCGGTCGCGGCACACTCGCGCGAGACGGCGGCGGGGTGCTCCTTACCCAAGCGATTCACGCTTTGAACCTTTTTCAAAGCATCGCGGGTCCCATCTCCGAAGTGACGGCCTTTGCCGCAACCTCCCGGGCGCATCGCATGGAATGCGAGGACGTCGCGTGTGCGGCCCTCCGGTTTCGGAATGGGGCTATCGGTTCATTGGACACCAGCACGGCGAGCTACCCTGGGTTTCCAGAGCGTTGGGAATGGGTCTTCGAGAATGCGACGGCGCTTCTTGTCGGCGAAGATCTCTCTGTTTTTAACCGGGATGGTTCAGTCGAGCAGGTGAGGGGAGGCGGAACGGACCATGGCGGCGGCGCGGACCCGATGGCCTACTCGCACGTGCATCATCGTGCCGTCATCGAAGACTTTCTCGATGCCCTGGATGAGGATCGTGATCCGATTGTGACGGGCGCCGATGCGCTTCGTACCCACGATCTGATCGAAGCGCTCCTGGCGTCAAACTCAACAGGCCGGCCGACGGCCCCGCGGCAGCGCGACGATCCGCTTGCAGAGCGGTAGTCCCGCCGCATCGCCTTACGCTGCCCAGCGCCGTTGGGCTGTCTTGGCCACCCATCGTGCAGCGACCGCAGCCATGATCTGAACCTCGCAAGTCAGGGGCCGAACCGCTGCTTCTGGGGGATGAGGCGGTCCGAAGAGACCCTCCTCACGAGAACGGCCGGTTGCGGAGGAGCGGCCGCCTCTCACGATGTGAGACGGAAAGCTTGAGCGACCGTGATCAGCCCTAGCTTTCGGGCCGCATCCTGGACGATCTTCTCGTCAACGAGAGCAAAGCTCCACGTAGCACCCACATGGGAGGTCGTCATGAAACGTATTACTTCTCAAAATCCGTCGGTCCCAGTCGGCATCGTCCGACGCAGCATGTTGGCCGGGGCAGTCGCAATCGCGGCCAATGCCGTGCTGGTCACCGGGCCCGCCCTGGCCCAAGCGGTCACCATTAACGTGATCGACGTGGCCGGCAACCTCGCTCTGTCCCAACCCATCTTCGATAATTACCGAGCAGCCAATCCGGATAAGGTGTCGAGGTTTACCTTCTCCAAGGCTCCGGCGCCTGAACTCGCTGGCAAGATCAAAGCCATGCAGAATGCAGGGCGGGTCGACATCGACCTCGTGCTGTCCGGCAGTTATGGCCTGTCTGCCGGCATCGAGCAGGACCTCTGGCTCGATCTGTCGAAACACGCTGACAAGGTCGGCGATCCGACCAAGCTCTATGAGGGCGGCGCGCTCGGCCTTCAGAAGCTCGCCCAGGGCCGTGGGATGCTGATGGCCTACTCTCCCCAAGGTCCGTTCCTGCAATACGCCCCCGAGCGGGTGAAGAACGTGCCGAAATCCGCCGATGAACTCCTGGCGTGGTGCAAGGCCAATCCCAACAAGTTGATCTACGCGAGGCCTGCGAATTCCGGGCCCGGCGCCACCTTCCTGATGGGGCTTCCCTATATCCTCGGCGACAAGGATCCCAAGGAGCCGATCAATGGCTGGGAGAAGACCTGGGCGTTCCTGAAAGAACTCGACAGCTGCATCGAGTACTACCCATCCGGCACCGCGGCGACCATGAAGGAGTTCGGCAACGGAACGCGAGACATCGTCGTATCGACCATGGGCTGGGACATCAACCCAAGGTTTCTCGGCACGGTGCCGAGGTCGTCGGAGGTCACCGCACTTGCCAATCACCGGTTCGTCAATGACGGACAGTTCATGATCGTTCCCAAGGGCCTGTCGGAGCGCAAGCTGGAGGTTGTCCTCGACTTCATCGCCTTCGCACTTCGGCCCGAACAGCAGGCGATCATCTACGATTCCGGTTATCTCTACCCTGGCCCTGCCGTGAAGGGCGTGACCCTCGCCATGGCACCCAAGGAAAGCCAGGAGGTCATCAAGCAGTTCGGGCGTCCCTACTACGACGAACTCATGGCCAAGACACCCGTCGAAGTTCTGCTGGAGCCCAAGGTCATGGTCGAGGCCTTCCGCAAGTGGGACATCGAAGTCGGCGGCAAGAAGACGAACTAGCACGCCCGGCGTCAGCATTGCCTCACCCCCGATGAGGCCGCACGCCGCAAGCGTGCGCCCATCTCGACAGGAAGACCATGTTCAAGAACCTCAGGCTCCAAGGCGTGACGCGCAGCTTCGGCACGCACGCCGCACTTTCGTCCCTGGATCTCTCCGTCGAAGCCGGCTCGTTCATCGCCCTGCTTGGACCCTCCGGTTGCGGGAAGTCCACGGCGCTCAACTGCATCGCGGGCCTCTTGCCGCTCACGAAGGGTGAGATCTGGCTCGACGACAGGCGCATCGACACCCTGCCACCCGAGCGGCGGGGTTTTGGTATGGTCTTCCAAAACTACGCCCTCTTTCCCCACATGGCGGTCTCCAAGAACGTCGGTTATGGGCTTGCAATGCGTGGCGTGCCCTCGCGGGAGCGCTCCCGTCGCGTCGAGCGCGCGCTTGATCTCGTGCGCCTCGGAAATCAGGCCGGAAAACTTCCCGGGCAGCTCTCAGGCGGTCAGCAGCAGCGGGTGGCGATCGCCCGCGCCATCGTCATCGAGCCGCCCCTCGTGCTGATGGACGAACCCCTATCGAACCTCGATGCGAAACTGCGCCTCGAAATGCGCAACGAGATCAGAAAGCTTCATACTTCACTCGGCTTGACCACGATCTACGTCACGCATGATCAGGACGAAGCCCTCTCCATGGCGGACCGCATCGTCGTCATGCGCGATGGCGCGGTGCAGCAGGTCGGCACTCCGCAAGATCTTTATGAGCGCCCGGCGTCCCTCGATGTTGCACGGTTCATGGGATACCAGAACACGATCGCCGTCGAGGTCATCGGTGGCCCAGATGAAGCGGGGGCAGTCGAGTTGCGGTCGGGCAGCGTGGTGATTTACGGGACGCCTGCCGGTCCGGTCAGCGGACGGCAGCAGATAGCGACTTTCCGGCCGGACGACGTCGTGCTCAACCCGAACGGCTTTCCAGCCAGGGTCGAGACGGCCCAGTACTCCGGGCGCGAGTACACGACCGAGCTTCGCCTGCCGACCGGCGACCTCATTGCAGCCCGTCTCCAACTCGACGTTCGTGCTGGCGACGAGGTCAGATTGTCAATACCAGCCGACCGGGTGCTGGTCTACCCCGCGCCCCCGGCAGCCGGAGTCCACTGATGAGGGCCGCAGCCGCAGCCTCCGCCTTAGAGGTCCAACCTGCCCCGAACGCCACGACGGACGCATCGACCGTTGCCGGCCGCGACCTTCGGGTTCTCCTCCTGATTCCGGGCCTCCTCGTGGTGGCAGGGCTCTTCATCTATCCGTTTCTGTACGGATTAGGCCTCTCGTTTCAGCCCCAGCAAGGCGGCAGCGTCCTGGCGAACTACGAGCGCTTCTTCAGCGAACCGCGGATTTCCAGAACGGTCGGAACGACGCTCTGGCTTGCCCTCCCGGTCACGGTGCTGAACGTCGCTCTCGCCTTGCCGTTCGCGTTCATGCTGCGGCGTCCGTCACCGACGCAGCGCCTGCTCACGACCGTGCTCGTCATTCCGATCACCCTTGGAACGGTGCTCGTCGCCGAAGGCTTGATGATCTACCTCGGCCCGAACGGCTGGTTCAACCGTACGCTCATGGAAGTGGGTGCGATCACGTCGCCGTTGCGACTGATCAACAACTACTGGGGTGTCTCCTTCTCGTTGTTCATCACCGGCTTTCCGTTCGCGTTCCTGATGCTTCTTTCTTACGTGACGGGCATCGACCCAACGCTCGCCCGCGCAGCCGCGACCCTCGGCGCTTCGCCATTGTCGCAGTTCAGGACGATCTATCTCCCGCTGCTCCTGCCCGGCCTTGCGATCACCTTTTGCCTCGCCTTCGTGCAAGCGTTCGCGGTGTTCCCCTCCGCTGTTCTGCTCGGTGCTCCCGCGGGCCCGACCAGGGTCATCTCCATCGCCGCCTATGAGGCAGCGTTCGAGGACTTCGATTTCTCGATGGCCTCGGCCATCGCCATGGTCATGGGCGGCATACAGCTCCTGATCGTTGCCGCCGTCCTTGGCCTGCGAGGGCTGTTGTACCGCGGACCTGTCGTTGGAGGAAAAGGATGACCTTTCTCGACAACCGCGCCGTCGAGATTGCATGGCGCGCCTTTGTTGCCTTCGCGATGGCGTTCTTCGTCATCAACGTCGGTGCGATCATCCTGGCCGTTCTCGTGAACTCGTTCTCGACGAGCTGGTTCTCCGGCTGGCTGCCGGAGGGCTACACGGGCAAGTGGTATCTTGCAGCCTGGAAAGAGTTTCAGCTGGCCGACGTCCTTCTGGTGACGGCGCAGATCGTGCTCCTCGTCGTCGCCGTCTCGATCATCGTCGGTGTTCCTGCAGCATACGTGCTCGCGCGTAAGTCGTTTCGCGGCAAGAGGATCGTGACACTCCTGTTTCTGCTCCCCCTGATGATCCCGCCGGTGACCTATGGCATCCCGCTCGCGACCGTTCTCTACCAAGTTGGTCTTGGCGGCACGATGTGGGGCGTCATCCTCTCCAACCTCGTGCCGAGTGTACCCTTTGTCGTTCTCGTCATGACACCCTTCATCGAGCAGGTTGACCCCAAGCTCGAATCTGCCGCTCGCGTCTTCGGCGCGACCACCCCGAGGATCTTCACGACGATCCTCATTCCGCTCCTGATGCCTGGCATTCTGTCGGCCTCTATTCTCGTCCTGATCCGTTCGATATCGATGTTCGAACTCTCGTTCCTCACCGCAGGACCCGATAGCCAAACCTTGATCGTGGCCCTCTACTACTCCGTGTTTGCCGCAGGCGTCCGGGCACAGCAATCGGTGGACGCTATGGCGGTGATCTACATGGCGACAACGCTGGCCGGACTCCTCATTGCCCTCCGGTTTGTTGACCCAACCCAACTTGTGGGCCGGGTCAAGGCCCAGCGAGCTTGAACTGGCGTGGCGGTGTGCAGAATCGGCGGCGGGTTCGATAAAGCCACCCTGCCGAGTTCTTCGATGGAAGGTGATCAAGAAGAGCGGCGTACGAACCGCTCTCATCGGCAGACAACGCCTGACACGCTTAAGAGCCAAAGTTTTGCGCTTGGCAGAGGTGCCATTCTGTGGGCCTTGGGAGACCCGTGTAGTGGCTTGTGGTGATCGTCCGTGCTGTCGACCGGTTCTAGTCGAAAGGGGCAAGGTCAGAGCCGGGTCGGGCGACCTGGAGCAAGCTTGATTCCAAGCTGGACTAGCCAAGCGGTCACCGCCTCCGAGGTGTTCGGACTGATCGCAGGGTAGTAAAGTTACGATAAGCTTCTTGGAAACTTTTTGCCTCTACCAACGAGAGCGCATGAGCCTTCATCTTCCGACATGACGCTTGATCCCGCGACGCTGGGCTTTGCCTTCGTGATGTTCGCCTGCGTGCTGGGCGTGCTGCTCCTTATCTCCTTTGCCCTCAACCGCAAGCTTCTCAGCCTTGGATGGTGGGGTGGTGCGTTCTGCCTTGGCGCACTTGGCCTTATTTTCGTTAGCCCACGCTCGGTGCCGCCTCCTCCAGCCATGCTGCTGTGGGCGAACGCTGCCATCGCGCTCGCCTATGCCGCCCTCTACACGGGCTGCCGCGTGTTCAACGGCCGCTCGCCCCGTCCCGCGCTCCTCCTTGCAGGAGCCCTCGTCTGGATTGCGGTCCACCCCATCGTCGCCCACTCCTTTGCGACCCGCCTGACGGTGATCTCCTTTATCATCTGCGGCTATCTCACCCTTGGCGCCTGGGAGCTGTGGCGGCATTCGCGCCTGCGACTGACCTCGCAGGCGCTCGCCGCCGGCCTCCTGCTAGCGGGCGCGGCCTTCCATGGGCTGCGGATAGTACTGGTGCTCTGGCCGACCTCCGTGCCCTGGCTCGATGCCGTCGCGCAGCGCTGGTCGGCCGAGATGGCCCTCGTGCTGTTCATGTATGTGCCCGCGCTTGCGTTCCTGCTGCTCTCTATGGCCAAGGAGCAGGTGGAGGACGAGCACCGGCAGGTTGCCCTGGCTCTCGAGAGCGCCAAACGGGACGCCGAGGCGGCGCGTGTTGCGGCGGAGGCGGCGAGCGAGGCGAAGAGTGAGTTCCTGGCGTCCATGAGCCATGAGATCAGAACGCCGCTGAACGGCATCTTAGGCTACACCGACATCCTCCTGGCCGACCCGGCCCTCACCCCCGATCAGGGCCGGGGCCTGCAGCGCATCCAGTCGGCCGGCCAGGCGCTGCTCACGGTCGTCAACGACATCCTGGACTTCTCCCGCATCGAGTCAGGCCTGATCGAGATCGAGCAGCACCCCTTCTCCCCCGGCGCCCTTCTCGACAACGCGGTCTCGATCGTGCGCTCGATCAGCGACGGCAAGGGCCTTGCCCTCACGCTGGTGCTCGACCCGCGCCTGCCCGAGGTGGTGGTGGGCGACGAGGACCGCCTGCGCCAGGTGCTGCTGAACCTTCTCAACAACGCCGTCAAGTTCACGCCCCAGGGCGGGGTGACGCTCACGGCCGAGGTGGTGGGGCAGGGGCCCGGCACCTGCCGCCTGCGCGTGTCGGTCGCCGACACCGGGATCGGCATCCCGCCCGACCGGCTCGACCGCCTGTTCCAGCGCTTTTCTCAGGTCGACAGCTCCATCCGCCGCGAGTTCGGCGGCACGGGCCTTGGCCTTGCCATCTCGAAACGCCTCGTCGAGCTCATGGGCGGCACCATCGGGGTGGAGAGCCGGCCCGGGCAGGGCTCCACCTTCTGGCTGTCTCTTGAGGTGCGGGTCGTCGAGGAGCGCCGGCGCGGGGACCGGCGCAAGGGGGCGGCGCCCAGGGCTGTGGCGGCGGGGGCGCGCCTGCTCTTGGCGGAAGACAACGAGATCAACCAGGAGATCGCCCGCACGGTGCTGGAGGGGGCAGGCCACCGGGTCGACGTGGTGGCGGACGGGGCGGCGGCTCTGATGGCGGTGGAGGCGGGGGGCTATGATCTCGTGCTCATGGACGTGCAGATGCCGGTGATGGACGGAATGACGGCAACGGCCCGCATCCGGGCGCTCGAGGGCGAGCAGCGCCAGATCCCGATCATCGCCATGACGGCGAACGTCTTGCCCCAGCAGGTGGCGGCGTTCCAGGCCGCCGGCATGGACGACCATGTCGGCAAGCCTTTCCGGCGCGAGGAGCTCCTTTCCGCCGTTGAACGATGGAGGGGCAGGGCGTCTGCAGCCGACAAACGCGAAGCAGGAGTGGCTGCTTGATGTGCGGGGCTGTTCTCAGAAACTGTGAGGCGAGCCTGGGCTCGCCCTTCGGGTGATATTCGGACTAGCCTAGGCCACGAGATCGCCTTCAGCGACGCTTTCCGAAGGCACTGGCGGAGGTTGAAGCCTGCTGGCGCGACTGCGAGCACCACAAGGGAAGATGCTTCTCGGCGTCGGGGTGAACGACGTTGCCGCCGGAGTAAGGCGAGAAAGAAAAAAGGCTGCAGCAGCTCATGGCGGTCTGTGCTCACTTAGCGAGTCCGCCTCTTGCCACGGGTCCGTCCTGAGGTGGTGCACGGCCTGCCACAAAGGAGCGGCTCAGGATCGGCCAAATAGGCTTGTCGGCCAAGGGGGGCGGGCATGCGCGGCACTGTCATTAGAGCTCGAAGGCTCTACTGGCTGCGGCTGTGGAAAAGGCAACCAGTCTTTCTAGTCTTCCCAACACCGATCTTACAGGTCGCCAGGTCAGATTGGCTGGGAACCGAGGCACGATCACTTGCCGACGGAAAGGGGCTGCCCTAGCGTAATATTTGATCCTTGCGGCACTGTTTTACGGGGGCGTCGTTGCACCTGAGCTGCCATCTCACGCTCCCGAGGCCCATCGACCAGGTACGGCCTGTCAACGAGGTGTCAGGTCTCTACTGGCGACGGTGCCGATAGTTACGGCGGCCACTTCTTCAGTTCCCAAAGCTAAGTGCAGGAGCGGCGGGGCGTGAACCAAAGGGTTGGCGATGGCACGGTTAACCGTACCTCATCTGTTACTCCGCGATTTGACCGCATCATATGACGGAAGAGCACGGGCCGTTGACGAACTGAATCTAGAGGTTGGTCGCGGAGAACTCGTCGCGCTCCTCGGGCCGTCCGGTTGTGGGAAGACGACAACGCTTCGGATGGTGGCGGGCTTCGTTGAGCCCTCGGCAGGATCTATCGTACTGAACGGTGAGGACATCACGCACAAGCCTGCCCATAAGCGTAACATCGGGGTCGTCTTCCAGTCCTACGCCCTGTTTCCCCACCTCACGGTGCTGGAGAATGTCGGGTTTGGGCTTCGCATGCGGAGTATCGGGAGAACTGAACGGACTGAGCGCGCTAAGCGGGCGCTTGACATGGTCGCCCTTGGCCACTTGTCGGACAGGTACCCTGGTCAGCTGTCGGGAGGGCAACAGCAGCGCGTGGCCCTCGCTCGGGCCCTGGTCATCGAGCCGAGTGTTCTTCTCCTCGATGAACCTCTCTCGAACCTTGATGCTCACTTGAGAGCGGAAATGCGTAACGAGATCAGGAGACTGCAACAGCGGCTCTCGATCACGACGCTGTTCGTGACCCATGATCAGGCCGAGGCTCTAGCCACCTCCGACCGGGTTGCCGTCATGAGCGCAGGCGAATTGGTCGAGGTCGGCCCACCAGACGCCTTGAGCGACCATCCCCGGCACCCCTTTACGGCATCGTTTCTGGGGGCAAGAACCGTCATCCCAGGCAAGACGTCGGGGGACATGTTCGAGGCTGAGGGCTTGTCTTGCTCGGGTGCGCCCCCGGGAGCCACGGCCATCGTTCTGCGCGCCGCCCGCCTCAGGCTCGTGCAAGGGGCCGTGCAGGGGCCGCTGCAGCTTTCGGGCACTGTGACCAGCACGGCCTACCTTGGAGACGTCTTCGAGAGCGATCTTGAGACACCTGCCGGCGCCGTCCGCATCCTCACGCCATCCGAGACACCGCCGCCGTCGCCCGGGCAGCAATGTGCGGTCGTTCCCCTGCCGGGAGGCGTCAGCTTCATCACTACCTCGTAATAGGAGCCCGACCGATGAGTTTCACACGACGTAAGTTCGGCCAGCTACTTCTTGGCGCCGGTGCAGCGGCTCCATACCATTTCATCAGACCAGCCCTCGCGCAGCCGAAAACAGGCGACGAACTGGTGGTGGGGATCTGGGGTGGCGCTCAAGAGCGCATCGTCAAGGAGCATGTCGAAAAACCGCTCGTGGACCGCTTCGGCTGCAAGGTGTCCTACGTACTTGGCGGCACCCCTGAGCGTAGGGCACGGGCCTACGCTGAGCGGGGGCGCCCGAGCTTCGACGTTCTCTACCTCAACATCTTCGAGAGCCGGCAGGCCGTCAAAGACGGGGTGACCCAGCCCATGTCGCCGGCCGTTCCTCAGGCTGCGCACCTGTATGAGGCGGCAAGGAGCGGCGGTTACGGGGTGGCCTTCAACCCCTGCACGATCGTCTATGACAAGCGAAAGGCCTCTAAGCCGATCACGTCCTGGAAGGACATCTGGAACCCGGAGTGGAAGGGACGTATCGCCTGGCCGACCTACCCCGGCGCAGAAGGAACGGCGGCACTCCTCATGGCCGCAAAGGTCTGGGGCGGCGATGAGAAGAACATCGACGTGGCGTTTCAGAAGATCAAGGAGCTGAAGCCCTTCGCCGCCATTCAGGGAAGTCAAGATCAACTTTTCCAGATGTTCGATCAGGGGGTGGCGGACCTCTCCATCGAGTTTGGCAGCTTCACGCGCAAATACGCCGAGACGCGCAACCCGAACATCGAAATTGCCAATCCGGTCGAGGGGCAGGCCATTGCCATGAACGTGGCCTGCATCACGGTCGGGACTCGCAATCAAAAGCTTGCCGAAGAGTGGGTAAACCTGCATTTGTCCGAGCCATGCATGCTGGCCTATGCGCGGGAGACCTACTACTCACCGACGGTGTCCAACGTGACGATCCCAGAGGATCTGAAGCCCAAGCTTGTCTTGGGTGACGACGTGAAGAAACTCGTCGATTTTGACTGGGACACGGTCACTCGCAGTCAGTCGGCGTGGACGAGCCGCTTCAATCGCGAGATCGCCGGGTGAGCGACATTGCCGAGCCCCAAGCGCCCCTCAGTGCTTTGGTGGATGTGAACCACCGAAGGCACTTGCCTTTTCGGGGGCTGTGGGGCCCGGCGCTGGCCACACCCACGACTCTCTGGCTGTTGCTCGCGTTTGCAGCACCCTTAGCCGTCGTGGTGCTGCTGTCCTGGCAGGAGTTTGCTGATCCCTTTGCCCCCTTAGAGCTGAGGCCGAGCGGGGCACAGTTCCAGGCCATCCTGGGTGACCCGTTCTATATCGGTGTCATCTTAGAAACCTTGGCGCTGGGTGCTGGCGTCACTGCTCTGACAGTCGTGCTGGGCTACCCGCTCGCCCTGTGGCTTGCCCGCATGCCTGTGCGGTGGAGGCCTCTCGCATTCGCCGTGATCCTGATCCCACTCCTCACCAACGTTGTCGTGCGGTCGCTTGGCATTGTTCTTCTTCTCGCGCCTGATGGGATCATCAATCAGGTGCTCGGAGTGATGGGCCTGCCTCCTGCCCGGAGCATGCTCTACACGCACGGGGCTGTGGCACTGGCGCTGGCGCAGGTGTTCATGCCCTTTCTCGTACTCGCCCTCTACGATAACCTGCAGGGCACGTCGCCGAAGGTGAAGGAGGCGGCCGAGAGCCTTGGTGCGTCTCGTACGATGAGAACGCTCCTCGTCGATCTTCCCCTGTCTTTGCCAGGCCTGCGTTCCGGCATCGTCATCGTCTTCCTGTTGTCCTCAACCGCCTACGTATCGGCGACACTGCTGGGTGGTAAGAAGGTCTGGACGACGGGCATGCTGGTCTGGCAGGAGGCCCTGCAGAACCTGAACGCACCTCTCGCTGCCGCACTGGCGCTGATCATGACCGTGCTGAGCACGATCTTCGCGCTTGGTGTTTACGCGATTGCGAGGCGCCTCATGCCGTGGACGATCGGCCGCCCCTCCATCGCCGTTACTTTTCCCGGTTGGGTGGTGGTCGTTGTCGACCTTGTCGGGCCGGTTCTTGGGCGCCTGCTTCTCGCCGCAGCTCTTGGCCTCTTGCTTCTCCCCCTCGCTCTCGTGTGCATCCAAAGTTTCAACGACGTCCCTCAGGCCACTGTGGCCGGCTTTCAGGCTTTCACATTCAAATGGTACGAGCGCGTGTTCACAGGCGGAGCGTACTGGGACGCCTTCGTCGTCTCCGCTCAATTGGCTCTTGCTGCCTCTTTCGTCTCGCTGGCCCTTGCTCTTCCAGCAGCCTTTGCACTTGCCCGTCGGCCTTTTCCTGGACTTTCAGCCCTGTCAGCGTTCTGGATGCTGCCCCTCTCTTTGCCGCACGTTGCCATCGGCGTCGGCATGCTCCGGCTTCTTCAACTCTACACCGCTGTGCCGCCGTTCTTCGGGCTGCTCGCCATTCACGTCGTGTTGATCCTACCGTTCTCGATCAGTCTGCTGCAGGCCTCGGTCGAGCAACTCGACCGCGCCCAGGAGGAAGCTGCGGCAAGCCTTGGTGCAGGTCCGATCTGGCGCTTCCTCCTCGTGATCTTGCCAGGTCTCGCCCCCGGGCTGGCGGCCGCGGGTATCATGAGCTTCCTGCTCTCGTTTGGCGAAGTGACCGTCACAAGCTTCCTGACGACGGCCCGCATGACAACGCTTCCGGTGCGGATCTATGCGGAATCGACATTCAGCCTGGAGCCGACGGTGCATGCAGTCTCAGCGCTGCTGATCCTGGTCACCGTATTCGCGTTGCTGCTGCTGAACCGCGCTGTCAGGCTTGATCGGCTTTACGCCCGTTGAGGGGCCGCGTGTGACCGCTTCGGAGTTTGGCTGAGGTCGAGCGCTATCTCAGATCGCCTCACCAGGCCGGCTGCCGTGCAAGCCAATCGAGCGGTGCGCGTTCAACCTCCAGAAGGGCGCTCACGAGGCGGCCAGCGGCAAACTCGATCGTCTGCTGACCCTTATCGGCTGTTGCCGCTGCTGCGTTGCCGCAGGCACCATGGGTGTTCAGGTCCTGCGCTTGCCATCCGGGCTTTGCACCGCCGGCAAGAGAGATGAAGCTGTAGTCCCTCTCAAAGATTTCTGTAAGGACCTCGAAGTTCTGGGCCTTGCTCATGTCCACCTGGTCTGGCGCTAACGCCAGCATCATCGACGTTTCCATGTCACCAGCATGAATCCCGTGGCGACGTTCACGCGCATCATAGAGGTGTTCTGGGAGGCCCAAGCCGAACCAATTGACGGAGAAGACGAGCATGCTGTGTCGAACACGCAGATCACGCGCCACGATGTCCATGAGGCTGACCTGGCCACCATGGCTGTTGAGGAGCACAAGGCGGCGCACGCCGGAGGCTGCAACGCAGTCGCCGATCTCCATCCAACAGCGCATGAGCGTCTCGGCGCTGAAGGTCAACGTTCCAGGATACCGGCTGTGCTCGTTGCTCTTGCCGATGGCTTGTGTCGGTAGGAAGAGGGCATGGCTCTCGTCGGGCAGGCGCCTGATCGTCTCGGCAACAATGCCATTTGCAATGACGGTATCGACGGACAGGGGGAGATGAGGCCCATGCTGCTCTGTCGCCGCGACAGGCAGGACAGCAACGATGCTGTCGAGCTCCAGTTGGGAAAGGGCTATGCTGGAGTAGTCTGACCAGAAGCGTTTCATCGTTACCCTTAAACCCGCAGGCCGTTTAGTTCCTCTAGTCAAGCTTTTAGGGTCGGGCGCGCGTTCGACAAGCCGCCAGTTGGTGAGAGGTAACAGGATTTAGACGCAAGCAAAACTCACGTCAGCGCCGGCGATCTTGGCCCAGCTCAAAAGACCAATGAAGAAGGCAACTCGGGATGGGTGCCAACCCTTGTGTGCGCACATCGCGTCGAAAGCAGGGGTTAGATCTTTGCTGGGAACGGAATCCGCTTCGAGTCGTTTGCACCCCGGTTCTGAGGAGGTGATGGTCATGAGCAACGGAGCGGGCTTGCCCACCCGGTGCGTCTTGCTGCTCCAGAATGACCCGGACGAGACAAGGATTATCATGGCCGCCCTTCAACAGAGCGGCTTTGATGTCGCCGGGCCGTTCGGCGGTGTGACGCCAGTTCACGAGTACATAGCAGCCGATCAGCCTGATCTTGCGATCCTAGACACCGCAACGACGGACGGCGTCGCTTTTCAAGTCGCCGGCGAGCTAAAGGACAGAGGCATTCCGTTCCTTTTCTATAGCCGGTGGGATGAACTTGACGGGGTGCCAAGCGAGTTCCGCGACGCGTCGTTCATCGAGAAGCCGACCAGCCCAACCCTGCTAACTAAGGTCGTGACGGGCATCGTCGAACGTTGGGCTATTCAAAAGAAGAGGTGAGGGAGGGTTGCTGTTGCGATGTGTAGACCGCTCAGCCGGTCGCCTATCCACGTAAGGTACCAGCAATCAGCAGCCGGTATCCGGTCAGACGAGCCTTGATCGAAGCATGGTGTGCCTCGTTTCTACTTTGACTTCAGTGCTGGCGAGGGTTGGACCTTCGATGATAAGGGTTACGAGTGCGAAAGCTCAGGCCAAGCAAAGCAGCGGGCCATGACCCTCGTCCCGACGTTCGCGAGCAAGCTGGCCAGGAACAGTGGTCATCGAACCCTCGTGCTCTCGATTTAGGACGAGAGCGAGCGCATTCTTGATCGAGTCTAGGCATCAGTGCGGCCAACTTATTAGCCGCCCCTCACCATTGACGTGCGATTCGACCTAACGTTAGCCAGCGCTGTCACCGCGTTTGGACTACTTGGAGAGCAGCCCTGAGGGAGTTGCCGGGCGCGCAGGCCGCACGAGACACTGCGGTGTGACCCGTCCAAGGCTCGGGGCGCGTCAATAACACGCTGCCTCTCGGAAGAAAGCCCGACCAACATGGTCATTCGGGCGGGTCGGTGGGCCACACGCAATACCAGCAAACTTGCGGTCGAGCTCGGCTCCCACAAAGTTTGTTCTTCTGAGCAGCACCGCGCTAGGCTGCTCGTTCACGAGAGGGAACCCCGTCAGCCCTGACCTTATGTGACCAAGGCTTCCGGGCGCATCACCTCCATTTCGATGAAGGCCATTGGGTGATCGGACCCGTTCATCACATCGTGACGAACGCCTGCGGGACGCTGATAGGCCTGGCCTGCTCGCATGGGAACGTCAGTGACGTGCTCTCCATCATGAACCCGCAAGACACCATCGGTCAGCATGATCACGAAGTAGGGCCAACCGTGCTCGTGCCAGCCGGTGACGGCGCCCGGTGCGAAATCCCACCGGGTGAACCGAAACGAACCGTCGTCCTGTTGAACGGTGGATTGCGCTGGAATCGTACATGCAAACGCCATGAACCGCTCCTTCGCTCGCATCTGCACGTCGCACGGGTCAGTTAGCGCGCACATCGCTTCATACCATGACGGTTTGCGCGCGGCTCTTCAACACCGACGTTTGCCACATTCGAGATAGACGCTGCAGCGCCTCTGCTAACTGCTCCCGCGTTGGGACGCCGAGGCAGAGCCGCACACCGCTCTCAGATGCCTCGGGATCAGTCAGAACGGCTCGCGGCGCCGTCACGACGACACCTTGCGTCGCCGCCATGAGAGCCGCCTGTTCCGCCGCCGCTCGCTCCATGGGCAGCCAGATGTGAAAAGCCGGGCTCTTCCGCCGCGGGTGATGCGCAAGGCCCAAAATCCGCCGCGCGAGAGCGTGCCGATGCTCGGCCTCGGTCCGAACGAGCTCGATCGATCGCTGAACCGTTCCGTCGAGGAGCCACCGCTCGATGACAAGGCCCGCGAGCGGGGCCGCCATGGTGCTGGTCGCCTGCAGGTGAGCAAGGGTCTCCGCCACTAATATCGACGGCACGACGAGCCAGCCGAGGCGCAATCCGGGGCTCAGCATCTTGGAAAGCCCGCCGATATAGAGGGTGCGTTCGGGCGCAAGTGATGCAAGCGCAGGAAGGGCGGGTTCAGCGAACAGCGCGTAGACGTCATCCTCAACGATCAGCGCGTCGTACTTGCGACACACACGCACGATGGCTTTGCGACGGGCAGACCCCATCGTGGCGCCGGTTGGGTTGTGCGCGGTTGGTGTCACATAGACGATCGGGCGAGATTGCCTTTGGGAACCTGCCAGAGCCGCCTCAAGGCCATCCGGCGTCAATCCTTCATGATCGAGCGCCAACCCGTGCAAACGGTAGCCCGCCGTCTGCGCGATCTGAATTGCGCCCATATACGTGAGAGACTCGGTGTAGATCTCCCCGCGCCGCGCGCCTGCGACAGCAAGAGCGAGGCTCAGAGCGTGCTGGGCTCCGTTGCATAGAAAGAGTGCCTCCGCATCGGCCTGCATTCTGTTTTGCGTCAGCCAACCAGCAACAGCTTTCCTGTGTTCGGGGCGCCCTGCGGGAGATGCATAGGTCGCAAAGGAAGCTGCATCGAGTCGCCGAGCGATGTCGGTCAGGGTCGTCGAGAGAAGTCGGTCCGTGAGCACCCGGGGCGGCGCATTGATGCTGAGATCGATCAGAGTGCGGGGCGCTTCGCCCGCTCCGGCGACGAACATGCCCCGGCCTCGGACGCTGACGACAAGACCGCGCTGCTCCAGGGCAGCGTAGGCTTTGGTCACGGACCCAAGGCCGATCTTGAGCTGGTAGGCAAGGTCCCGGTGCGCTGGCAGGCGGTCGCCCGGCCGTAGAGCGCCAGCCTCAATGTCCTCAGCAGCAGCCCGCGCGAGGCGCTCGGCCGGCCGCTCCAGTGTTCCCGCAAGGCGCGGCCGCCAGGGTGAGCGAAGAAGCATCGCTGGTCCTTAAAGTGTCACGGGACGCTATTCTTGTAGCGCTTGGAGTGTCACGTTTCTAGGGTGGGCTAACCGAACGAGTCAATCGCGAGCTTTCCCCGTGACCCCTGACCTGCTGCTGGCCTTTGCGGCCTATGCTTTCGTGACTTCGATCACGCCCGGACCGAACAACACGATGCTGCTCGCCTCCGGCGTGACGTTCGGCTTTGGGCCGAGCGTGCCACACATCCTTGGCATCAGCATCGGTTTTGCGGTGATGGTCCTGGCCGTCGGCCTTGGGGTCGGCGCGCTGTTCACGGCGGTGCCGCTCCTCTACGACCTCCTGCGGGTCGTGGGTGCGCTTTACCTTGCTTATTTGGCTTGGCGCATCGCCAGGTCAGGGCCGGTGGAAGGGGAGGGCACGGCCGGCAAGCCCCTTAGCTTCTGGCAGGCGGCCGCCTTCCAATGGGTGAACCCGAAAGCTTGGGTGATGGCGATGGGGGCTGTGACCGCCTACACGCCCCAGCAGGGCTACTTTGCCAACGTCGTCATCGTCGCCCTCGTGTTCATGCTGGTCAACGCACCGTGCGTTTCGGCCTGGGCCGGAACAGGCGTGGCCCTGCGTCGGATCTTATCCGACCCGCGATGGGTGCGGGTCTTCAACGTCGGCATGGCGCTTCTGCTCGTTGCGTCGCTCTACCCGATCCTGCGCGATCTCGGCGTGCGGTGACCACCATGAGCAGAACCATTGCAAGCGTTCCGAGCATCGTGTCGCCCGTGCAGAACCGTGCACGAACGGCATCCTTCTTCCTGATCTGTCTTAGGCAACTGTTTGCCTTGCTGACGCGAACCTATCGCCCGCGTGAGCCAGAGTTGGCGGACCTCGACGATCGACTGCTGAACGACATCGGTCTGAGCCGGTCGACCTACCCTGAGCCCTTGCGGCACGGGCTGGTGGACCCGTGGCACTACGGATGAGGGCCGCGCCAAGAACCAAGACCTGATCTCAAGCCTCGTCATGGCTTACGGCACCTACATCCTGGCCGCCGGCAGCCCTGGTCCAAGCAACATGGCGATCATGAGCATTGCCATGCGGGCCGGGCGTTCTCCCGCCCTCGCTTTCGCACTTGGCGTCATGACAGGTTCAGTGACGTGGGGTGTGCTTGCCGCAACGGGCTCTTCGGCACTCCTTCACGCCTATGCCGGGATCCTGCCGGCGCTGAGAGTGGCGGGTGGAGCGTACCTCCTTTACCTCGCCTACAAGGCTGCCCGCTCGGCCGCGAGACCCTTTGTGGCGCGTGAAACCGGGGAGCGGGCCGAAGGGCCGCTTCGTGCCTTTTACCTCCGCGGCCTTGCCCTGCACCTCACGAACCCCAAGGCTATCCTTGCCTGGGTTGCCATCATCGCGCTCGGTCTACCGGCCGACGCGCCGGCCTTTGGTCCTGCTGTGATTGTCGCAGGATGCGCCATGCTGGGGTGCCTGACCTTCGGCGGCTATGCGCTGGCCTTCTCCACGCGGCCAGTAGCGGCAGCCTACGCCCGCATGTGTCGTGGCTTCGATGGCTTGCTGGCCCTGACCTTCGGGTATGCCGGTCTTCGCCTGCTCCTTGAGCGTGACGCATGAACGGTGACGTTGCAGCCGTCGTGACGGCCCTCACCTTGTACCTTGCCGTTGTGCTCAGCCCGGGACCCGCCTTCACGTTCGTATCTCGCATGGCGGTCACTGGGTCTCGGTCAGGGGCTCTTGGCGCGACGCTTGGGATCGCGCTCGGGAGCGCGGCATACGCGGTGCTCACCATGGCGGGGCTGGCCGTCATCCTGCAGCAGGTGGGTTGGCTGGCGCGCGTTCTCCAGATCGCAGGCGGACTTTACCTGATTTACCTCGGCTTGAGCGCATGGCGCATATCCGTCAGCGATGAGGGTGCCGAGCGGCCCGAGACCAGCCGACGGTTTACGCAGGGGCTGAGGGCGGGTGTTTTGGTGTGTTGGTCAAACCCGAAGGCGATTACATTCTTCGTTGGCCTTTACGGGGTGGCGATCCCACCTGACACCGCGCTGTGGGCGAAGTTTGCCATCCTCAGCGGCGGGTTCGTCGTTGAGGCAGGGTGGTACGCGAGCGCCGTGCTCCTCCTGTCGGCCCCCGCCGCTCAAGCGGTCTACCGCCGGTCCCGCACGGTCATCGAACGTATCCTTGGCACGATCCTCGCCGGATTCGGCGTTCGCCTCCTTTGGACCTCCTCGGGGTAGCGACGATCGTGACCGACGCGGCGTCGGGGCGCGTAGTAGCGAGGAGATGAGCCAAGATCCTCAGCTTCTCACCCTTGAATTCTACACGGCGATCCGAGCGACATCCGGCTAAGTTAGGGCATCATGGTCGCCTCCAAGGCGGCCCAGTTCACGTCAAGGCAAACTGTTGAGGTAACTGCATGGCCAAAGGCTTAAGTCACCTGACCTTCATCGTCCGGGATCTGGACCGAATGGAGAAGGTGCTCACCACCGTTCTTGGAGCTCGCAAGGTCTATGACAGCGGTGACGTGACCTTCTCCGTGTCGCGCGAACGCTTCTTCCTCGTCGGCGACGAAGTTGGTGACGCTGATGCTCCAGCGCCGATCTGGATTGCAATCATGGAAGGTGAGCCGTTACCCTCACGGACTTACAACCATGTGGCGTTCAAGATCGACGAAGCTGACTACGAGCAATCCTTGGCAGAAGTTCGTGCTCTGGGGCTGGACGTGCGAGAAGGTCGCTCGCGCGTTGAAGGCGAGGGCCGCTCAATCTACTTTCACGACTACGACAACCACCTTTTCGAGCTGCATACAGGCACGCTGAGTGAGAGACTGGTGCGCTACGCGCGCGGGACATGAGCTGACAGGTAATTGGAGAGCGGATGTTAGAAGTCTCGTGCCGTCAGCGCCGTTGCTCCGCTTTGATAGTTGCGCCTGGAAGGTTCCGAACTGCACCTGATGCAGAGTCTAGCTGCCTGTAGGCTGGGTGCGCCGGTGCATGCGAGTTCGCAACTAACAGAGAACATCGATGCCATTCAATCGACTGCACGTGCCGCAAACGTTGTCACCCGACATCTGTCGGGCGATCAACGCCTGTCTCCATGCCAGCCTCGTGGCAACCTGCGGCGTTAGCCGTGATGACGATTTCTGCCTGATCTCCGGTATCCTGTCGGCGACATGATCTGCCACCCGACCTTTCTGGGCGAGCGTGATCCGAACGCGACCATCGTCATCGAGATTACGTTGCTGGCTGGTCGCAGCGAGGACCAGAAGGAAGCGTTGTACAAGGACGTCCGTCGTCGCTTGCGAGAGATCGGCTTTGATCCGGCCAACTCGATCATCTTCTTGACCGAGAACAGGCCCATCGATTGGTCGTTCAGCGAGGCAGGATCGGTCAAGGCGGCTCTCGGGCTTTGAGCTATCAGCTAAGTATTTGCTGGCAAACAGGCCTTTAGATGAGAGTCAGAACACAACCCTCACGGTTCAGACCTGTGCAGCGCGTTTGAAGGCGGCTGAGAGTGTAGCGACCACTTCGCTCCGCTGACTGTCCTTCACCCTGGAGTGGAGTACGACTGGCAGACGCGGCAAAGCCGGCAAGCCGAGCTTGCGTCCAACCTCCACCGCGCCGAAGGGCAGCATGCGCGGGGCGAGGGCAGCAACGCCCAAGCCTGCCATGACGGCAGCCGCAACCGCCGCAACACCTCCGCCCACGAACACCTCCGCCCAGGCTATGCCGGCAGCATCCAGGCGCTCGGCCGCCATCGCCCGCACACCGCAGGGCTCGGGCATGGTGGCCACCGGCAGAGGCTCACCTGATCGATGCTGGAAGCGTGGTGCCGCAAACCAGCCGAAGGCTTCCTGCGCAACCTGCTCCCCATCGTCTCGTCCAGCCTGAAAGCGCAGCATCACGGCATCAAGCTCTCGCCTGTCGAATGCCTGCAGCAGATCACCTGACGATCCGATCCTGATCTCGAAGACAAGCTGGGGATCCTGCCGGTTCATCCGGGCGATCAGGTCCGGCAGTTCAGGCCCAGCAACATGGTCGCTGATCCCGATCGCAAGGCGCTGCCGGGCCGGGGAGAGTTGCGCCAGAGCACGATCGTGCGCCGCCAGAAGCTCGCGGGCATGATCAAGAAAGGCTGCGCCGCGGGTCGACAGCTCCACAGACCGGGGGGTTCGCTCCAGGAGGCGGCACCCGAGCCTTGCCTCAAGCCGCTTCAGCTTGAGGCTGATTGCACCCTGGCTCGTGCGCATCGCTTCGGCTGCCCGGGTGAAGCTGCCAAACTCAGCGATGCGGACGAAGGCCTGAACGGCATCGAGATCGAGGGGCGGTGCAGTCATTGCGGATCGTTATCACTGATATCGTCCAACATAACGTACCAAGATGACTCAGCACCGGCTAGTCTGGCCACAGGAGCACGAAAGGAGACCCCGATGCCGCTGATCACTATCTCGATGCTGGCGGGAAAGCCGCCCGCCTACCGGCAGGCGATCTTCGACAGCCTGTATCGCGCCATGCGCGAGACGTTCGATGTTCCCGAGGACGATCAGTTCATGACGATCCATGAGCATGAGCCGGCGAACTTCCGCTACAGCCCAACTTACCTTGGCATCGACCGCAGCGACGACGTCGTGCTCATCCAGCTTACCGTGAACAACACCCGCGGCCTCGAGCAGAAGAAGGCGTTCTACCGGCGCATCGTCGAGCTGCTGGGCGAGAGCCCCGGCATCCGGCCGGAGGACGTGTTCATCAGCCTTGTCGAGGTCACGAAAGACAACTGGTCGTTCGGCCATGGCTTGGCTCAGTACACTTGAAGCAGCCGGCAAGGGAGGTCGTCCGCTGCCCCGCCTAGAAGGCGGCTGGCCAGCCCCGACCGGCGACAGCCCGCGGCAGCGCATGATGGCACTCGTCCTTTGGCGTCGGGCGTCGCCCCTAGTTGGGCTGCGCCTATCTCAGCCGTAGGCCAGATACTCTTCAATCGAGCGCTGGCTGGCTTGATGCATGCAGCATACGCTTAGCCGCTCATCAGCAGGCGGCACCGCTGCGAGAACTCTCTCGAAAGCAACGGCCAAATGCTCCCGAGCGCCGGTGAGGTCCTGCCTTCTCCCGGTGGCAAGCTGCCGGATCGCCGAGAGCGGCAGGTCGGTGAAGAGGCGCAGCATCCGGGGCACATCGTCTGCCAGAGCCGAGAGCCATAGGTTTTGGGGCGCCAGGAGATCAGTCGAGCCATCACCGATCGCGACCTCGACCTGCGCACCGCTTTCGAGGCGGATCCCAGCTTGCGAGGGCAGCACGGTCGTGACCCCGAAGAGGTCGGTTGCGCCGAGCTGACGAGCGAGAGCTAAGCTCTCGTCCAGGACATTTGCCTGGTCATGAGCGGCGATCCTCAGCAAGGGTCCGAAGCGGCGGGCCACCTCCAAGTGGTCCAAGGTCTCGCTGACCGGGATGTTGGACGTGTTCGCCGCGCGAGCGCCGAGCGGCGAACTCGCACGATCTCGCAAGCCATCCCGCCATTGTGCAGTGTGCAGCACGACAGCGTCGCCCGAGCCACGACCAAAGCGCAGGAGGCTGCTGAGGGTCCGAGGAAGGTGCGCGCCCTCGTCCAGCAGCACAACAGGTGTATGGCCCTCCTGCTGCAGGACGCGCAAAGCCCTGAACTGCAACCATTCACTCATCCCGGCAACCGGGCGGGTGAGCTTGATCACAGCGGCGAGCCTGCTTCCGCCAAGCGCAGCGTCGAGCTGGTCACGGTCGGAGCAGTGGTACAGCATGCCGCGTTCGATGAGGTGGGCGAGGGCAGGTGAGCGACGGGTCATGGGCGATCTCCTCGGGCTTGCGCTGCGAGCCGGAGACCTTGCCTGAATACGAAAGCCGCCGGATCGCGGCGGCTTGTGGGTGTCAGGTGTGCAAAACCGAACCAAGGCCGCCCTATGGGGACGGCGTAAAATACATCGCTGTGGGGCGGCGCTCGGTCATACGCCACCCTAAGCGTGAGCCTCCAGCATCGTCAATGCTGAATTCCGGTCATGAGCGTTCGCTGCTCTGGTGTTGCGCCGTGGTCACGATGAGCCTGAGCAAGCGAGCATGCGGCCTCACCCACAAGCCATTCGGCGAGTGCTTGGACGCGCCCGTCACCCTCCAGGGCTGTTGGCCAACGCAGCACCTGCAGCTTGCCGCAAGGCCGGGCCTTCTCCGGCGAGAGCACGCGAGCCAGACGACCACTTGCAAGGGCGTCCGCAACGAGGAGCGAGCGGCCCAGGGCCGCGCCAGCGCCCTCTGCTGCCAAGCAAAGCGCAGCGTTGATGTCGCCCACCCGCAAGGCAGGCGGCGGCACAGGTTCAGGCACCCAACTCGCCCACTTCCACTCGGAGCCAACCAGCGACGGGGAGTCGCTCCTGCCCTTCGGCTTCTTGTCGATGAGCGGTAGCTTGTGGAGAGCCGCCTCGTCGGCTGGGCTACAGCCGGGCGGCAGGAGCTGAGGCGAGCAGACCGGAAACACGCGCTCGCGACCAAGCGGGCGCTGTCCAATGCCGTGCGGGGGAGTTGCACCTTCGGTGACCCACAGGATGCGCAGGTCAACCTCTCGCCCCATAGCATCGTCCCAGTTCTCGAACGGGATAAGCTCCAGCACCAATGAGGGGTGGACGGCAGAAAGCCGCGGGAGGCGGCGGGCAAGCCAATGGGTCACCAGAGCCGAGCCTGCCCCAACCCGAAACGGCCGTGAGCGGCTTCGGCCCGCCCGATGCGCCTCAAGGCCCGCAAGGCTGTTCAACGCAGCGGTCAGTTCAGGCAAGAGCCTCTCGCCGCGCGGGGTCAAGCCCAGAACCGGCTGGCGTTCGATGAGCCGGGCTCCAAAGTGCTGCTCCAGTTGCCGGATGCGGTGGCTGACAGCGCTTTGCGTCAGTCCAAGCTCCCGAGCCGCCAGGGTGAAGCTGCCCAGACGGGCAACAGCCTCGAACGCGACCAGGGGAGCAAAGGGCGGAAGGCGTCTCATGCGCCACCATGAAACCCACTCATGCAGGTGAGCGCAATCTTCATTTGCCCTTGAGGGCTGCTTTGCCTTGCATACCGCTCATGAGCGCAGGGGGAGCCATGGGCGAGGAACGGCAATCGATGGTGGTTGGGGTGCTTGCCGCCCTGGCATCCGTCGGGATCGGGGTGGGCTGGCAGGTTGCAACGCGTCTTGGTGCAACGACGAGCTTAGCCCCTATTGACCTTGCTCTCCTGCGCTACAGCGTTCCGGCCCTCGTCCTGAGCCCCCTGTGGTGGCGGTCGGGTCTGAAGCCGGTGGGCGTATCTTGGCGTCTGTTGATCCTGATGCTGCTCGGCGCCGGGTTCCCGTTCGGGCTCACCGCTATGGCTGGAGCCGTGTTCGCGCCGACCGCCCACATGGGCGTGCTCTTGCCCGGCACCATGCCCCTGTTCGTTGCCCTGCTCTCGGCGCTGGTGTTGGGGGAGCGCTTCAGCACCAGCCGGATGATCGGGTTTGCTGCTATCGTCCTCGGCGCCCTGACCATCGGCGTGCCGGCCCTCATGGATGCAAGATCGGGAGCGTGGCGGGGTGACCTGCTCTTTGTGTTGGCTGCCCTGCTGTGGGCGGTCTATACGGTCGCATACCGTAAGAGCGGCTTGTCGCCCTGGACGTCCGCTGCCGTGATCTGTGCCTGGTCGGCCGTGATGGCTGTCGTGGCTTGGGGGATTGGGGGAGGGGGCCGCTTGTTCTCCGCACCGGCTCGGGACGTTGCCCTGCAGGTCGTGTGGCAGGGGGGGCTGGCCGGGATCGGCGGCCTTGCGCTGTTCGCGCTCGCGGTGAAGCACCTGGGGCCGAGCCGGGCGGCGCTCTCCGGGGCTCTCGTGCCAGTCTCATCGGCCGTGGCGGGGTGGGCTGCCTTAAGCGAGCCGATCCATGCGCTCACGGCGCTCGGCATTGCGCTGACGACCGTGGGTGTTGGTCTCGCGGCTGGGCTGGCGGACCTCCTGCAGCGGCCTCTGGACAAGCAAGAGGGCTCACCCAGATAGCGGCGTCAGGCGCGACCCCGCTGCCATCCCAACGCCGGCGCCCCCATCGAGCCGCCATGGTGAGCTGTGGAACTGCTCCAGGACAAAGTCGAGGAACACGCGCAAGCGTGGCAGGCGTTGACGGCCAGGCGGGAAGACAAGAGAGATCGGCACCGGCTCGACATGGTGCACGTCGGTCAAAACCGGCACGAGCCGGCCCTCGCGCACAGCACCGGCCACCACAAAGTCACCCAAGCGGATCAGCCCCTGGCCTGCGATCCCAAGCGCCAGGGCAGCCTCAGCGTTGTCGACGTTCAAGGGGCCGCGGGTCTCAACCAAGCTCACGGTGCCGTCTGAGGCCCGAAAGGGCCAGAGCGAAAGGTGCGGGGCTGACAGCATGTTGATGCATGCATGCGCCTCCAGATCAGCGGGGGCCTGAGGGCGTCCCGCACGGCTGAGGTACTCAGGCGAGGCGCAGATCACCCGACGGATCTCGCCAAAGCGCCGGGCCACGAGGCGCTCATCGCCAACAGCCCCGGTGCGAATGCCAACATCAGCCCCTTCTGCTGCAAGATCCACAAGCCGGTCCGTGACCTGCAGGTCAAGCTGCACGTCAGGGTACTGTTCACGGAACGCTCGCAGCGCCGGGGCAAGCTGGTGAACGACGAAAGCAACGCTTGAGTTGACCCGCAGCCGCCCCTGCGGGCGACCCCGTCCCGCAACGATGGCAGCTTCAGCCTCGTTCATGTCGGCGAGGATGCGGCGGGCAGCATCGATGTACTGCGCTCCCTCCAAGGTGGGCGTGAGGCGCCGGGTTGTGCGCTCCAGAAGGCGAACGCCGAGGCGTGCCTCGAGCCGGCTCACCGCCTTCGACACGCCCGAGGGTGTCAGGTGGAGCACCGCGGCAGCGGCGGCAAAGCCGCCGTGATCGACGGCAGCGATCATGATGGCCATCTCGTGGGCGCGGTCCATTGATGACCCATGGTCCTGAATGGAGTGACATGCAACCAGATTATCGCACGAGGTGAGGGGAGTAGAAGAGGAAACCGGTGCTCGACCGGCGCCACTGACCAGAGGCCCTCATGACCCACGCTCCGACCTCCCGATCCTGCCTCTCTTACCCTGAAGCTCGGTCCCTGGCCGGCCAAGAGAGAGCGGTTGCGCTGCACGCCCTGGAGGGAACACTCCGGAGCTGGCTTGAAGGCTGGCTCAAGGAGAGGGCGCCACGACGCCGGGCGTTGTTGCGCGGGCGCCAGCAGCGGCTGGTGCATGAGGCTGACAGGCTGAGGCGGTTCTTCACCCGCTGAAACGGCCTTCGCGCTCTGTCCAGACCTCGCTCACTGTGCTCGTCCACCGACCAGGACAGTGTGGCTCAGCCCGTCGAGAGTGTCCCTACACCACGCCTTGCATCCCGCCTAACGTCCACGGGGTTCGGTGCTTCAAGGCGACGAGGGTCTGAGCCAGAAGCTGATGCCCCGCGTTCGTGGCTGTGCTGAGGGTGGTGTTGGAGAGGTTGGCGGCTATGAGGTGGATCCTAGCGTATGTGCTGACCTTTGCTCTTGCAGCGGGGCTCACCCCAGCGCAGGCGGGCTCGTTCGAGGCGGTTAGCTTCGCGAGTGCCGCAACGCCCCTGGGTGGCCTGCAGCTCAAGCGCGCCCTGGAGCGGGGCGAAGCCCCGCAGCCTCGGCCCGGCGACCCGATCACGGGTTTTCTCATGCGCCCAAGCGGTGAGGGTCCGTTCCCAGCCATCGTTCATCTGCATGGCTGCGAGGGGCTCTCGCCCGCGTTCCGGGCCAACGCTGGTTCCGGTGTGACCCAGGAACAGGGCATGGAGGGCGTCTGGGCCCGGCGCTTCGTCCAGCAAGGCTATGCGGTGCTCGTGGTTGACAGCCTCACCTCGCGTGGCATCGCGGATGTGTGCTCGGGCGCTGCAACAGCGCCGCGCCTTGCTGATGCCTATGGAGCACTCGCTTACCTTGCAGGCCTGTCCGTCATTGACGCCCAGCGCGTAGCCCTTGTTGGCTTCTCGCATGGCGGGATGACCGCTCTGAGTGCGGTCGAAAAGCGCGAGAGCGAGCCTGTCGTGACGGGTGGCCGGACGTTCCGGGCGGCGGTGGCGTTCTACCCAGGGTGCGGGAGCTCGGGCGAGGTCGCAGCTCCAACGCTGATCCTGACGGGCGACAGCGATACGGCATCGGATGCGAGAGCTTGCCGGCAGTTGGTCGAGGACCGCTCAGGTGCAGGCTCGCCCTTGGAGCTTGAGATCTACCCTGGCGCCCAGCATGCCTTTGACGACGAGACCCTGACAGCACCTCGCATGCTGTTCGGGCACCGGCTGCAGCACCACCCGCAAGCGGCCGAAGCCGCAGCACGCAAGGTGCAGGAGTTCTTGCAGGAAGTCCTTCAAATGGCACGTTGATCACTGCGATCCAGGCCCACAATTGAGCGCGGATCGCGGGAGCGCCGATCTGAGCTTAGGTTCTTCAGAGTTAAGCATATTATGTTGGCAAAGCTTGAAAGAAGGAACGATACTGCACTCTGCACAAAGCGACCTGCGGACGAGGCTTAGATCCCACCGCGGATTACATGGGAGAAAGATGTGAGAACACCCAGAGTTATCTTTGCTCTTCTGGCACTTGGGACGAGCGCACTTTCGGTGAGTTCTGCTCAAGCGCAGCAGAAATTCATCACGATCGGAACTGGTGGCGTGACCGGTGTCTACTATGCGGTGGGCGGCGCTATCTGCCGCCTCGTCAACAAGGACCGCAAGACTCATGGACTGCGTTGCTCGGTCGAGTCCACCGGCGCGTCCGTGTTCAACGTCAACGCGCTCAAGGCTGGCGAACTCGACTTCGGAATGGCGCAGTCCGACGTTCAGTACAACGCTATGAAGGGCGAGGCGGCCTTCAAGGAAGGCGGTCCGCACACTGACCTGCGCGCAGTATTCTCGGTGCATCCGGAGCCCTTTACGGTGCTCGCCCGCAAGGAAGCGAATGTTACGAAGCTCGAGGATCTCAAAGGCAAGCGCGTCAATGTGGGCAATCCGGGTTCCGGCAGCCGCGCCGCCATGGAGGAACTGCTCCCGGCGCTCGGCTGGAAGCTGTCCGACTTCTCCCTTGCCTCCGAGCTAAAGGCCGACGAGCACGGCCCGGCGCTTTGCGACAACAAAATCGACGCCTTCTTCTACGGCGTCGGGCACCCCTCGGCCAACATCCAGGATCCCACGACGACGTGCGGCGCCAAGCTCGTGTCGATCACGGGTCCGGCCGTCGACAAGGTGATGGCCGGAAAGCCCTACTATGCCAAGGCGACGATCCCCGGTAAGCTCTATGCCGGCAACGACCAGCCCACCGAAACCTACGGCGTTCTCGCCACCATGGTGACCTCCGCCAAAGTGCCAGACGAGACGGTGTATCAGGTGGTCAAAGCGGTGTTCGAGAACTTCAACGAGTTTAAAAGTCTGCACCCTGCCTTCGCCAACCTCGACCCGGCCAAGATGGTGAAGGATGGCAACTCCGCTCCGCTCCATCCGGGAGCCACGAAGTACTACAAGGAAAAGGGCTGGATGCAGTAGCCCGAAGGATTGCGGGGCGGCCCAAGGGCCGCCCCGTTCGTTTGTCATAACGGTCGCGCAGCGGGGGAGGACGCCATGACCACGGGGCAGGGGACGGGGGATCACACCGGGGCAATGCCGACCGCCATTCCCGAACAGCCGCGGGGGGCGGGCCTTGCGCCGTCGGCCGAGCTCGAACAGCTCGTCGCGGAAGCCGATACGGGCGGGCGAAAGCCCACGGGCGCTGTTGCCACGCTGGTGGCCGCCGTAGCGGTCGCCTGGTCGCTGTTCCAGCTCTGGTACGCGTCACCGCTGCCCTTCGCGCTCGGCTTCGGGATCCTGAACGACACAGAGGCTCGGGCCATTCATCTTGCCTTCGGGCTCTTTCTCGCTTTCACGGCTTACCCCGCTTTCAAGTCCTCGCCCCGCTCCTACGTCCCGCTCGCCGATTGGGCGCTGGCTCTCATCGCGGCCTTTGCGGGCGCGTACCTGTTCCTGTTCTATCGCGAGCTCGCCGGCCGGCCCGGTCAGCCGACGACGCTTGATCTCGTGACCGCAGGGGCGGGCATCGCTCTTCTGCTCGAAGCAACGCGCCGCTCGCTCGGGCTGCCGATGGTGATCGTAGCCGGCGCATTCATCGCCTACACGTTCGCGGGCCCTTCCATGCCTGACGTGCTCCAGCACAAGGGCGCCTCCCTTACCAAGTTCCTGCAGCATCAGTGGATTACCACCGAGGGCGTTTTCGGCATCGCGCTCGGCGTGTCCACAAGCTTCGTGTTTCTGTTCGTCCTCTTCGGCACGCTGCTCGACAAGGCCGGCGCGGGCAACTGGATGATGCAGATTTCCATCGCGCTGCTCGGCCACCTGCGGGGCGGGCCCGCGAAGGTCGCGGTGGTGTCCTCGGCGCTCAACGGCGTGGTGTCGGGATCCTCCGTGTCGAACGTGGTTTCGGGGGGCATCTTCACCATCCCGCTCATGAAGCGCACGGGCCTCTCCGGCGTGAAGGCGGGCGCCATCGAGGCTGCCTCGTCCATCAATGGGCAGATCATGCCGCCGGTGATGGGCGCAGCTGCCTTCCTGATGGTGGAGTATGTGGGGATCCCGTATTCGGAGATCGTCACGCACGCCTTCCTGCCGGCGGTCGCCTCCTATGTGGCGCTTCTCTACATCGTCCATCTCGAAGCGCTGAAGATCAATGCGCAACCGATCCCGCGCGAGGCGATGCCGGCGCGCATGCGCCTCGTCCGCACGGGCCTCGGGCTCACCGGGTCGATCGTGGTGTTATGCCTTCTCTACTATGGCGTGAAGGCCATTCAGGCGGCGTTCGGCGACGATGCCGGCGGGATCCTCCTAGCGGCTGGCATTGCGGTCTACGTCGCCTCGGTCGCCTATGCGGCCCGCTTCGCCGACCTCGAACTCGATGATCCGAACGCGCCCATCATCCAGCTTCCGCGCGCCTGGGACGTGACCCGCACGGGACTCGACTTTCTCATTCCCATCGTGGTGCTGCTGTGGTGCCTGATGGTGGAGGAGATGTCGCCCGGCCTGTCCGCCTTCTGGGCGACGCTGTCGATCATCGCGATCGTGGCGACCCGCCGCCCACTGTTGGCGCTGTTCCGGCGGCAGAACCTCGCAGCCGCCCTGCGCGCCGCCGGGGCCGATCTGGTTGAGGGCTTTGCCCTCGGCGCCCGCAACATGATTGGCATCGCGATTGCCACCGCCACCGCCGGCATCGTTGTTGGCACCGTCACGCTGACGGGGCTTGGGCTCATGATGACAGAGTTTGTCGAGTTCGCCTCGGGCGGCAACGTGATCATCATGCTCGTGCTGATCGCGGTGGTGAGCCTCGTGCTCGGCATGGGCATCCCGACAACGGCAAACTACATCCTCGTCGCGACGCTCATGGCGCCCGTTGTGGTGGAACTCGGTGCGCAGGCGGGTCTGGCGATCCCGCTCATCGCCGTCCACCTCTTCGTCTTCTACTTCGGGATCATGGCGGATATCACGCCGCCCGTGGGTCTGGCAGCCTTCGCCGCGGCGGCGATCTCCCGGGAGGACCCCATTGCTACGGGCTTCCAGGGCGCTTTTTACGCCCTGCGCACGGCGGTCTTGCCGTTCGTGTTCATCTTCAACCCGCAGATGCTGCTCATCGGTGTTGAGAACTGGGCCGACACGGCGCTCGTCATCGTCGTCTCGATGGCGGCGATCCTGGTGTTCTCGGCCGCCACGATGGGATACTTCGCCGCTCGCAGCCGCCTGTGGGAGAGCGCGCTGCTGCTTGTGATCTCGTTCGCGCTGTTCCGGCCCGACTTCTTCCTCAACTTCGTGTCGCCCGCAAATCAGGAACTGCCTGCCCGCGAATTCCTCGCCCGCGTGCAGGGAGCGGCTCCCGATCAGCGTATCGCCTTCATCGTGGAAGGCATGAGCATCGAAGGCGACGACGTGCGCAAGACGATCAGTCTGCCGCTCGGTGACCGCAAGCCGACCCCGCAGGAGCGCCTGCGCGAGGCCGGGCTCACGGTGGCCGGGGCAGGCGATCAACTCACCATCACGAATGTAGGGTTCGGGTCGTACGCGAAACGCACGGGCCTTGAAGCGGGCTATCAGGTCGTGGGCGTCCTCCAGCCTTCTCCCGATAGGCCCTCGACCACCTGGGTCTACGTGCCCGCGCTCGCGCTGACGGTCCTAGTGTGTTGGTTGCAACGGCGGCGGGTCGCAACTAAGCAGGTTCAGAATAGCGACAACGTCAAGCAAGTCAGAAGCACGCAGATGCTGCGTCCAGCGTCTTCGAAGTGATCCGCGCAATGGCGCCCAACGATTGAGCTGATGAAGAAACGACACTACAGCCGCCTGATCGACCACCCCGGACCGACAGCCGCATGCCTGGCGCAAGGTCGCGCGGCGCCTCGCTGCCTCTTTGTGACTCGGCAACTGCGCCATTCGCGGGGTCAGGAATAGTCAGGCTGCTCCCCGCACGCTCACGGCCGCCACACCCGCCCCGATGAGCAGGGAACCGCCGACCCGGTTCACGACCCGCATCGTGCCTTCGCGCTGGACGAGGCTGCGGGCGCGCGCGGCGACGAGCGCGTAGCCAAGGGCGTTGGCGAACGCGAGGATGAGGAAGGTTGCCTCAAAGACCAGCATCTGCGTCCAGAAGCTCGCCTGCGGGTCAAGAAACTGCGGGAGGAACGCAACAAAGAAGGTGATGCCCTTTGGATTGAGCGCCGTGACGAGCCAAGCGTGCCCGAGCATCTTGAGCGTCGAGGCGGCGTCGGTCCTGGGTTTGGCATCAAGAGCGCCACCGGCTCGCCAGAGCTTCACGCCAAGCCAGATCAGATAAGCTGCCCCTGCCCACTTCAGAACGGCGAACACGGTGGCTGACGCGGCGAGCAGGGCACCGACGCCAAGCATCGACAGCGTCATGGCGCTGAAGTCGCCAAGCGCCACGCCAACAGCCATCGGTAGCGCGGTGCGCCAGCCCTGGCCCAGAGCATAGGACACCACGAGCAGGATCGTGGGGCCGGGGATGATGAGAAGGACCGCCGAGGCCGCTGCAAAGGCAAGCCAAGTTTCGAAGGCCATGGTGCTGCTCCAAGTCCATCTGTGCCCTGAATGAGAGCACACGGGGTAGGTGTCACGTCAAGGTTGATGATGTGATCCATAACCCCTGACGTTTATGGCTCACTAGCGTAAATAAGCCGCCGAACTCATTAGTTTCGAACGATCTCCCATAGGCTTCGCCGTGGAAAGAACAAAAAGAGAACTTACATACTCTGAGCAAGGGTCGAAACAGGGTAGCCGGGAGGCCCATCAGGGAGCATGAACCAGACCATCCGCCCTCAGCATCGGGATGCGAGAACCCCGCTTGAGACGCTGGCTGGCACGGTGGAGCGGGTCACGTTCCACCATGCCGAGACCGGCTTTTGCGTGCTGAAAGTCCAGGTCAGGGGTAAGCGCGACCTCCTCGTCGTGGTCGGGCACACGCCTATGGTCGGGGCAGGGGAGTGGATCACAGCGTCAGGCCTGTGGGTGTCTGACCGCGTGCACGGTCTTCAGTTCAAAGCCGAGGTGATCAAGACCACGCCCCCGACCGGCGCGGAGGGCATCGAGCGCTACTTGGCTTCAGGTCAGATGCGAGGGATTGGCCCTGCCATGGCTAAGCGCATCGTGGCAGCGTTTGGCGAGGCCACCTTCGAGGTGATCGAGGCTCACCCCGAGCGCCTCACCGAGGTCACCGGCATCGGCCCCTGGCGAGCCGCTAAGATCGTGGCGGGCTGGGCTGAGCAGAAAGCCGTGCGGGAGATCATGATCTTCTTGCATGCGCACGGGGTCGGCACCGCGCGGGCCGTTCGCATCTTCAAGACCTATGGCCATGAGGCGATCAAGGTCATGACCGAAGACCCCTATCGCCTTGCCCGCGATGTGCGCGGGATCGGCTTCAGGACGGCTGACGCGATTGCAGCAAAGCTCGGGCTTGCGAAGACCGCACCCCAGCGCCTCAGGGCCGGGGTGTCGTTTGCCCTTCAGACCGCAACCGACGAGGGTCACTGCGCCCTGCCGGTGGCGATGCTGGCCTCGCTCGCTCACAAGCTCCTGGAGGTGGATGCGGCTCTCATCGCGGCGGCCATCACTGACGAACTCCGGCGCGGCGAGGAGGTCATCGCCGACACGGTCAGCGATGAGCCGTGCGTCTTCCTCAAGGGCCTGCATGCCGCCGAGCGCCTCATCGCCGAGCGGCTTGTGGCGAGGGCCACTGGCGATCTGCCCTGGGCGGACATCAACATCGACAAAGCCGTGCCCTGGGTGGAGGCGAAGACCGGCAAGACCCTCGCACCCTCGCAGCGCGCAGCCCTCGCGCTGGTGCTCTCCTCCAAGCTTGCCGTTGTGACGGGCGGACCTGGAGTGGGCAAGACAACGCTTCTCGACAGTGCGCTACGCATCCTGACCGCGAAGGGGGTGCGAGTGCTCCTCGCCGCTCCCACCGGCCGGGCGGCCAAACGCATGGCCGAGCAGACGGGCTTGGAGGCCAAAACCGTCCACCGCCTTCTGGAGATCGACCCCAAGCACGGCGGGTTTAGTCGCAACGAGGACAACCCGCTCGACTGCGATCTTCTCGTCGTTGATGAGACCTCGATGGTGGACGTGCCGCTCATGAACGCCCTGACGCGGGCGGTTCCCGAGCACGCCGCCTTGCTGCTGGTGGGCGATGTGGACCAACTGCCCTCGGTCGGGCCAGGGCAGGTTTTGGCCGACATCATTGCCTCAGGGCGGGTGCCGGTAGCCCGGCTCACCGAGGTGTTCCGGCAGGCGGCCGAGAGCCGGATCGTGGTGAACGCCCACCGCATCAACGCGGGGCAGATGCCCGAGCTTAGCCCCAAGGGCGAGGTGAGCGACTTCTACTGTGTTGAGATCACCGAGCCTGAGGAGGGGGTGAATAAGCTCATTGAGATGGTGAGCCGCCGCATTCCCCAGCGCTTTGGGCTTGATCCCTTGAAGGACATCCAGGTGCTCACGCCCATGAACCGGGGCGTGCTTGGGGCGCGCAACCTCAACCATGAACTCCAGCGCGTTCTGAACCCAAGCCCGACCGGGTTCGTGGAGCGCTTTGGCTGGCGCTTTTCGCCGGGTGACCGGGTGATGGAGACACAGAACGACTATGACCGGGAGGTGTTCAACGGCGATCTTGGCACGGTGGAGCGCCTGGACGAGGAAGAGGGGGCGCTCGTCGTCTCGTTTGAGGGTCGCGAGGTGATCTACCCGTATGGGGAGCTTGACACCTTGGTGCCTGCCTTTGCGACCACGATCCACAAGAGCCAGGGGTCCGAGTACCCGGCCGTGGTGATCCCGGTCACCACCCAGCACTACACCATGCTGGCCCGCAACCTCGTGTACACGGGCGTGACCCGAGGCAAGCGCCTTGTTGTGCTGGTCGGCCAGCGCAAGGCGCTGGGCATCGCGGTCAGGGGAGGGGCCATGAAGCCTCGTTGGACCAAGATGAGGGAGTGGTTGGGACAGAGCTGACCAGGGTGGGCAGTGGTCCCATGGTCGTGGCTCGAGGGTGCCTCGCTATTGCGGGCCCAGCACGTCACATGCGGGGCTGCCACGCATCCAATGCGGTCTCTGGCGTGTACTGGGGAGGCGAGTTCCACAGGGCTACGGCTCTGGTGGAGCAGGCCGGACCGTCCAAAGGCTACCATGCGACCTCAACAGCAGAACGTACGCTTGGCGGCTTGGGCTCTTCTCGCGCTGCTGGTGCTCCTTGGTCTTTGGGCAGCGGGCATCCTGTCCTGAACGTTCCAGCTCAGATCTAGGAAGCTCACGCTCCATCGCTCATCATGTCGGCTGCGCCGTCACGACAGGCCGGTGCGATCTGAGGATCGCATCCGGCAGCATCAACAACAGTGGTAGAGAAAAGCTTTTGATCTCCTTAGGTCGGTGGCTGTCAGGTTTGTTGACCAGGGCTGCTCGTTTCGTGGAGCGCGTGCGAACTCCTCGGCAGAAGGAAGGTGAGCAGCCCCAAGGCGGGCAGCCAGGCGCACAAGCGAAACACCTCGACGATGCCAACACGGTCGGCCACAAGGCCCAGGGCTGCTGCCGCAAGCCCGCCTAATCCGAACGCCAGCCCGTAAAACAGTCCGCCCACCAGCCCGACGCGATGCGGCACGAGGTCGATGGCGTAGATCAGAATGGACGAGAAAGCGCTGGCCATGATGAAGCTGATCAGGATGCTGAGCACACCCGTCCAGACCAGATCCGCATAGGGCAGAGCAAGAGCAAACGGCAGAGCACCGAGGATCGAGAGCCAGATTACCCGGTCCCGTCCGATCCGGTCCCCCACCATGCCACCGACAATGACGCCGGCGGCCCCGACGACCAGGTAGAGGAACAGCATGAGCTGGGACACCTGAACGGACACCCCAAAGCGCTCGATGAGATAGAACGTGTAATAAGACGTGAATGCGGCCGTATAGGCGTTCTTCGATAAGAGCAGGATGATGAGCACTGCCATTGCGAACGCAATCCGGCTCCTTGGCAGCTGGCCAGCAGACGTCTGCAGCGCCGCCCCGCCCGAGGCGGCCTGTTCGCGCCGATGGGAGGCGTAGCGGCCCGCTGTCCACGACATCAGGACCATAGCCACGAGGGCAACGCCGGAGAACCAGGATAGGCTCGCCTGCCCGCGAGGAACCACGACTGCTGCTGCAAGAAGAGGGCCGACGGCATACCCCGCATGCCCGCCCACCTGGAAGACGCCCTGGGCCAGACCTTGCTGGCCCGCCGCTGCATGCCGGGCCATGCGGGTGGCTTCCGGGTGGAAGACAGCCGAGCCAAGCCCGACGAGGGCGGCCGCCACGAGCACCATGCCGTAGCTTGTGGCAAACGACAGGCCCAGAAGACCCAGCAGTGTCGCTCCCATGCCGGCCACCATGGCATAGGGCCAAGGTCTGCGGTCCGTCAGGTACCCGAAGGCAGGTTGCAGGATGGAGGAGGTGACCTGAAACGCGAGGGTGATGAGGCCGATGTGGGTGAAGTTCAGGTCATAGGTGTTCTTGATCACGGGGTAGATGGCCGGGATCATGGACTGGATCAGGTCGTTGAGCAGGTGCGCAACGCTCAATGCGAGCAGCACCGGCATCAGCGGCCGCTCGGACGGGGAGGTGAGGGTGGTCGAGGCCATGCCTCTGGCATGGGGCGGCAAGGCGGCTGGGTCAATTCCTAGCCGCGCAGGGCAGAGCCGCGTTCCTGGACAGGGGCTCAGTCCGCCACGCTGCGCGGTAGCAATCTCTAATCCATTCCTGTGTGCGGGCTTTTGAACATTCAACCTGTTCGTTGACAATCTCGTCGGACGCGTGCACATTCAACCGCATGGTTGAACTACAGGCCACACAGCTCGACACGGTCTTCCATGCTCTTGGCGATCCCACCCGCCGGCGCATGTTGCGCGACCTCACCTTTGGCGAGCGCACGGTCACTCAGCTCGCCGAGCCCTTCGCCATCTCGCTCGCGGCCGCCTCCAAGCACATCAAGACGCTGGAGCGGGCTGGACTGATCCAGCGCGAGGTCCGTGGGCGCACGCATCTGTGCCGCCTCGACCCAGGACCTCTTGCCAGCGCTCATGAGTGGCTGAGCGCCTACGAACGCTTCTGGACGGACCGTCTGGACGTGCTGGAACGGCTTCTCCGCGAGGAGAACCGCATCACCCCACCTGCACCCGGAGAGGACCCATGACTGACCTGACTGCCTTGGACGCCTATGGCACCGTCACGGAGCCCGCCACACTGACGATCCAGCGGCTCCTGCCCGGCCCCATCGAGCGGGTCTGGTCCTATCTCACCCAGAGCAACCTGCGGCGCCAGTGGCTCGCGGCGGGCGACATGGTGATGAAGGTGGGCGAACCCGTCGAGTTCGTCTGGTGCAATGACGAGTTGACCAGCCCGCCGGGCCAGAAGCCGCCGGGCTTCGAGGAGGATCACCGGATGACGTGCCGGATCACCGAGCTCGATCCACCCCGCCGGCTTGCCATCACCTGGGGCTCGACGGGCGGCGTCTCGTTCACGCTGGAGCCGCAGGGCGGGCAGGTGCTGCTCACCCTCGTCCACCACCGTGTGCCGGATCGGTCGGTCCTCCTCAACGTCAGCGCCGGCTGGCACGCACATCTCGACATTCTCGTCGCCGTCGTCACGGACGAGGAGCCCGAGCCCTTCTGGGATAGCTGGAGCCGCCTCAAGGCGGAGTATGGTCGGCGGCTGCCTCACTGATCATTCGATGAGGTCAGCCGGTGACTCCTGTTGTCCTTGGATCCAAGGACAACAGGAGGATGGCCTTCGCTCAGGCGCTCTTGCGGCTCCGGCGCTTGGTGTTGAGGTCGGCCTTGAGCGAGCGGGCGGGCGTGAACTTGAGGCTCTTCGAGGCGGCGATCTTCACGGTCTCGCCGGTCTGCGGGTTGCGGCCCTTGCGGGCGGCGCGCTCGGAGACCTTGAACCGGCCGAAGCCGAAGAGCTGCACTTCCTCGCCTCTCGAGGCCGCGGTCGCGATCATGCTGAACACGCTCTCCACGAGCTCGCGCGCGAACACCTTCGTCAGTTCGTGCTCTTCGGCCAAGCGCTCCACCAGATCGTTCTTGTTCACGAGTTGCTCCTGCTGAGAATGGGAATGCGGGCATGCTCAAACGGGCTATGCCCTCAAGAGTCAAGGCGCAGCACCGGCCCGATGCCAGCCAGCTCAGTTAACGGAGTGTTGACGGGCGCAAGGATAGTGTTCTCACCTCATCCCGGAGCCTTGGCCGATGCGTGTGCTGCTGATCGAGGACGATGCGTCCGTTGCCCAGAGCATCGAGCTAATGCTTCGGCCCCCGGCGTTCCAGGTCACCGTCACTGACCTTGGCGAGCGCGGGATCGACCTTGGCCGGCTGCCCGACTACGACATCATCCTGCTGGACCTCAACCTGCCCGACATGTCGGGGCATGAGGTCTTGCGGCTGTTGCGGGGAGCCCGCGTGACCACACCGGTGCTCATCTTGTCTGGCATGAACGGGGTCGAGGACAAGGTCCGGGGTCTTGGACGGGGAGCGGACGACTACCTCACCAAGCCCTTCCACAAGGACGAGCTCATCGCCCGCATGCACGCCATCGCGCGCCGGTCGGCAAGCCAAGCTGCCCCCGAGTTCGCCTGCGGTGACCTCGTGATCCGGCCAGCCGCTCAGCGGGCGGAGGTCGCCGGCAAGCCGATCCCCCTGACCGGCAAGGAATACAAGATGCTGGAGCTCATGGCGCAGCGTCAGGGCTCCACGATCACCAAGGAGATGTTCCTCGCCCACCTGTATGGCGGGATGGACGAGCCTGAGATGAAGATCATCGACGTGTTCATCTGCAAGCTGCGCAAGAAGCTCGCCGACGCCTCAGGCGGTCAGAACTACATCGAGACGGTCTGGGGCCGGGGCTACGTTCTCAAGGAGCCCACGCCAGAGCGCCTGGCTGGGTAGGGCAGGGGACCGGACCATCGTTCGCCCGTGATGGGTGGGCATCAAAGAGCAGCAGGGTTCGACGTCAAATGGCCAAGGCTCGGCCTCTGATCGGACCGGTTTTCTTCGCCGTGTTGTCAGCAGCTCTGTTTACAGGTCGAGCCTTCGTCATGGCTGGTGTGTGATGCCCCGCTACTTCTTTCATGTGACCGACGAGAGGCGCGTGTACCGCGATCCGACGGGCAGCGAGCTCCCGGACCATGGGGCCGCCCGGCGGCACGCCCTGAAGGACGCGCGGGCTCTCCTGGAGAGCTGGATGGCTCGCAGCCGGGTGCCCTGGCGCATCGATGTCGCGGACGAGAGCGCTCGACCGGTGCTCAGCGTCAGAGTTGCGGAGGCAGCCGTGTCGGAGGCCGTACCCCTGTTCCATGAGCCGGACGACCGTGCGGCTTAAACAATCCGGGAAGTGCTGCAATGCTAACAGCCCATTCATGCCTCAAGTCGGCGGGACGTAGAAGGTCTCGCCTAGGTCAGCTCCGAGTAGGAGTGACTAGAGTCGGTGGCCACGACACTGTGCAACGTCGATTTTCACGATGGGCGTCCCGTCAATGTTCGGGCAGCTGCGATCTCGCAGCACCCGCCCACTATCGGCGATGCCAGGGTAATTGCTGCGCGTGACAATACTTTTCACATGACAGCAACGATAAAGCGTGACTGGGAAACTGAGGAGTTCACGCAGGTGACGCGAGGTGTTGCCGCTCGATGCTGGACGACCATATCACTCGTCAAGCAATCAGAATCTTCGCTGAGGCTCCGCGTGTTGCATGCTGCAGCGGTGCCAGGCGTACCCATACCAGCTAACCGAGAACAGCCTGCGAAAGCATGGAACTAGCGGCGATCAGTAATGTCGCATCGATGAGACGCATGTGAGAGCGAAGCGAAAGCCGATCCATGAGCAATCGAGCGAAGAACGCGCTTGGGATGGTTAGAATCCCGACTGCAATCCCGTATGTCAGGAGCGGTGCCGTAACAGTCCCCGCTGCCCCGAGCGAGATCGCTTTCGTCAGGTTCATCCCTAGGCCGACCACAGCGTCCGTGGCCACAAGCGTCGCTCCCGTCAGACCGAAGACCATCAGCAGCGGAAGAACAAGGATACCGGCTCCGATTGTCAGCCCGTTTAAGAAACCGAAGGTGGTGGCCGCCAACACGAACCACATGGGTTTCGGGCGCCAGGCCCCTAAGGGAGCTACCGCTCTCACGCCCAGCAGAGACAATAGAAAGAGGCCTAGAATGGCAGCCGTTGTTCGCTCTGACAGCTGGCTGTAAACAACCGCGCCCAAGATCCCGCCCGGAGCCGCAAGGACGACGAGCTTGAGGGCTGCCCCCCAGTCCACCTGCGTGCGAAAGGCTGCGACCCGGCCAATATGACTGATGACCATAGCGATGCTTAAGATCGGCACGATGGCCCGCACGCCGACGATGGGCACAAGGACGATCGAGAGGACGACCCCGGCACCCGACCCCGTGAGGGCACTCAGGAGTGATCCACCGAGCGCTGCGAGGACGATCAGCGGAAGGTCAGCTGCGCCTGGTAGAGCGATCCCGTCAAAGAGCGAGGTCGGGCCCATAAACATCAGGGGAGATACGCCCCTCCGTTCACGTGAACGGTCTGCCCGGTCACATAGCGAGCCGCGGGACCACACAGGTACCGAACCATGGAGGCGACGTCTTCAGGGGTGCCTTTGCGTCCCGCGAGGTTCACTCTGGTGTCGTGATGATGCGGATCGGCTCCCGCCCGTTCAGTTGCGATTAGGCCAGGGGAAACCAGATTCACCGTAATGCCGTGTGGCGCAAGGTCATGCGCCAAAGCCTTCGTCAAGCCGTCGAGACCAGCCTTCGCAGCCACCACGTGAGCTCGGTTTTTAGCACCCACGTAGGCCGTCAAACCACCAATGTTGACGACGGCCGGCTGATCTGATCGCTTCAGGGCAGGAAGGGCTGCTTTGGTACACAGGAACGGTCCATCGAGCGCGATCGACAGGACCTCTCTCCATGACTCGAACGACAGATCCTCGAACGGAACCTCGTTGCGAACGGCTGCGTTGTTGACGAGAATATCCAGACGGCCAAAGGCTCTGAGAGCCTGTTCGACCAGAGTACTCACATCGTCGGGGCTGGATACGTCTCCAAGAACGCCAGCAGCCTGCCCGCCACGAGACCGTATGGTCCCAATCACATCATCCAGTGCCGCCTTGTCTCGCTTCGCCGAAACGACGACGTGCGCCCCACCTTGAGCAAGGCTCAGCGCGATCGACCGCCCGATGTTGCGAGAGGCTCCTGTGACAAGCGCCACACGCCCTTCAAGCTCCGGCCCAGACATGTCCTTCTCACTCCCAGATGCGTTCATTGCCGAGCGGCGGCAAGGTCAATAGTACCTCCATCCGCGATCACGACGAGAGCCTCCCTCAGTGCCTTCGCCTGCGTCGCGTCAAATCCGCCGAAGGTCAAATTAGCGGCAAACTTGGCGTCAAGCTCACTGTCGCTCAGAGGCTCCTTCGCGCCACCGCGCATATGCGGCTGGTGAAGTTCTCGCTCCGTGCCGTCCGACAGTATCGCCTTGAGGTGACCACTGAAATTGCGCGGGTACTCATCGGCAGGATTGATCTCATAGCGAATCTTCGCGGCCAGTCTGCGAACCTCGGGGCTGCGAGCTCGTTCGTCTGTGAACTGACCGAGCCCAGCCTCCCCGGACAAAAAGCCGACCGCCATGCAATAGGGCGTCGAGAACTTGCCTGCGTAGCCGTTCGGCGGTTGATGCTTTTCAGACAACGGCTCCCAGAGCCGGTGCACGGTGCCTTCGCCGACCTTGCAGGTGATCGACTCGATATCGTCTGCCGAAATCCCGTCGGTGGCCAAGCGTATCGCACAATCGACGAAGGGTTGGGTCATCGTCCCGCACGCATAGGGTTTGAACGCGAGGGTCTCGGTAATCCAAGCGTCGCCCAGCCCATCCAGAAGCTTCGAAAAATCCGGTACTTTCGAGGGGGCGAAAGCTTTGTAGAACCCGTGGGCTCCTTCGAAAACGGAAACCGGACCCGTGAAACCCGCTTCTGCCATCAGGGCGGCCCTGAGACCGGATTGTGCCGCGGCGCCGGCGTGGAGGCGTTTCGTCGAACTACCGTCGGCCAGATACTCGATGATCCCTGAGGCGAGACTTCCTGAGATTCCGAGCGCTCTGGCGATCACGGCGCTGTCGAGATTGAGCGCCGCGCCGACGGCCGCTGCCGCCGCTGGCGCTCCGAAGATGGCCGTTGGATGAAACCCCGCCTTGTGGGTTGCCTGGGGAGCGACGAGGCTAAGACGACACATGAGCTCGGTTCCAACCGCTAGCCCCCGCATAACGTCGACGCCACTGAGCCCGCGTTGCTCAGCGATGGCGAGAACGGCGGGTACGATCACGGCGCCGGCGTGAACGGGGCCACCCTCAAAGGTGTCGTCGTAGTCCTCCCCGTGCGCCGCCGTCCCGTTGACAAGCGCCGCGTCGTAAAGACCGAGCCGGCGGTTGTGCCCTAGTGCCGAACAGGGCCCCTCGTTCACAGCACTCGCCAATGCCGCTCCGACATAGTCTGTCTTCCGAGCGGCGACTGCGAGGCCGACGATATCGAGGAGAAGACGTCGGCAAACCGCCTCCGTCGCCGGGGACGGCTTGGCCTCAGCTGCGAAGGCCGCGAGCCTGTATGCAACGGAGGGTGTGCTGACGGTCTCGTGCTTGTTCAACGGGATAACCCCTTGGATCGGTCTGTGGAGGATGGTTGCTCGGCTAGGGCTCGGCGCCGCGCAGTGTGAGGGCACGGTTATCGAGATACTCCCGGATGAGCGAGTAGATCGCAAAGCCCGTGGCTGCGAGGAGCAAGCCCACCGCGATTGGATCCTCCAAGAAGATCATGTGATCTCCACCAGAGAGGACAAGCGAGCGGCGATAACTCGACTCCACCATATGACCCAGGACAACGCCCAGGATCATCGGCAGGATCGGGAAACCTGCAAGGCGCATCAGGTACCCCGCAAGGCCGAAGACCAGCGCCAGAGTGAGGTCGAATGTGCTGTTGTTGAGCGTATAGATGCCCGAAAGGATCAGCGCGAAAATGAAGCCTGCTTGATAGGGACGCGGTCGGTTCACGAGCCAGATGCAGACGGGAAGGATCAAGATGCCGATGGCAATCTGCGCGATGATCGCGATGAAAGATCCGACGTAGAGGCTGTTGATGACCTGGGGGTTTTGCTCGAACAGGCGAGGGCCGGGCAAGAGGCCGTGCATTAAGAGCCCGCCCAGCAGAACGGCGGTGGAGTTGGAGCTCGGCACACCAAAGCTGAGGAGCGGAATGAGCGTTGCGCTCGCGACGGTGTTGTTGGCGGTCTCCGGAGCCGCTACCCCCTCCTCGGACCCCCGGCCGAACTTTTCGGGGGTTTTCGACCAGCGCCGGGCCTCGTTATAGGACATGAAGGCGGCTACGGAGCCGCCGCCCCCGGGCGTGAGCCCCTCAAACAGCCCGAAGATGCAGCCGATCGCCTGCGAACGCTTGAGTCGGTTCAACAGAGCGAGGCTTGGCAGTTTTATGCGGATCGATGCACCCAGACGGGCGAGGCTTGCTGTGCCAGACTGGCTCATGAGTTCTGTGAGCGCAAACAGCCCAACCATTACGAGAACTGGCTCGATCCCACTCAACAGGTCCGGAATTCCGAATGTGTATCGGTTGACGCCCGAGATGGGATCGGTGCCAACTGTCGCGATCATCAAACCGATCACCGCAGCACTCAGTCCCTTGATCAATGATCCGCCCGACATCGATGCGATCACCGATAGTCCCAAGATCCCGAGGGCAAAGTATGAGGTGGGCTTGAAGGCAAGAGCGACCCATGACAACGGCTCGGTTAGGAGAACGAGCATCGCGAGGCCAAAGAGGCTTCCGATCACCCCGGAGATCAGCGAGATCCCAAGAGCTTCGCCGGCGCGGCCCTGTCGATTGAGTTCGTATCCATCGATTACTGTGGCAGCCGCCGAGTTCGTGCCTGGCGTCCGGATCAGGATCGCCGGTATGGAACCTCCGTACTCAGCTCCGATATAAACGCAGGCCAGCAGGGCGATCGCCTGTGCTGGATCCATCGTAAAGGTGAACGGCAACACCAGTGCCATCGTGATCGACGCGGAGATCCCGGGAAGTGCTCCGCCGAGAATGCCCCAAATCAGACCTCCGATCGCGACGAAGACGAGCGGAGTCGCTGTCAAGAGGTGAACGATATCCCAGAATTGAGTCACGGTCTTGAATCCTGCAGCACCGAGGCTTCATGCAACGGGAGGCGAGGCATCCTCATGAGAGAAGCCCCTGCCAAAGCGTGCCGATTGGTTGGTTGACGCCAAGAAGCTTGACGAAGACCGCCCAGTAGAAAGCGGCCCCGCCGACCGCGACGACGGGGATGAGCCAGCGCTGCTCTGATCGTTCGAACACGGCAATACTCGCGATGAGAAGAGCGACGGTGACGAAGTATCCTAGAGCGGGCAGCAGGAGCACGTAGCCAAGCCCAAACGCGAGGAAGCCAACACCCCGCAGGAGCCGGGCGTCTTGCGCGTTGTCATTGGCGACTGAGCGCGGCGCCTTCCTTCGTGCAACAAGTGATCGGATGATGAGGAGGAGACCAAGGCCTGTGAGGACCAGGCTGAGCACCTGAGGTAGTCCGGCCGCCCCAACCTCATCGGACAAGGTGCTGTCCGCAATGGTTCCTGATCCGAAGTAGTAAAGGCCGGCGATCACGAGGAGAACGACGCCGCTCAGAAGATCTTTGTTCACGACCACGATGGCACCCCGTGCTGAGAACGCCGCGCCGGACAGGAGTTCCTGTCCGGCGGAAGATTGCAGGTGGGCGCTACTTGATGGAGCCGGTTTCCTTCAGGAAGGCTTCCGTGGTGCTCGCAAAATCGTTCACGAAGGCCGGATAGTCCTTGTGAGCGATGAAATTCGGCACCAGAACTTCGGCCGCATAGGCCTTCTTGTAGTCCGGATCAGCCAAGACCTTCTGGACGGCGTCGTCCCAGATCTTCGTGACGTTCTCAGGAACACCCTTCGGCCCAGCAAGGCCGCGGAACTTCGTTAAGGCAACGTCGTATCCAGCCTCCCTGACGGTTGGCACGTCCGGCTTGTCCGGAATCCGCTGTGGGTTGAACGTTGCGAGAAGCCGCACTTTGCCAGCCTCAAGCTGCGACCGAACCTCTTGGATCTCGCCGATGCCGATGTCGAGAGTGCCATTTAGAACGTTCAGCATCATGTCGCCGCCGCCCTCATGAGTGACGATGGCAGCATTGACCCCTGCAGCACGCTTCAACTGTTCGGCCGCCTGACGCTCAAGCGAGGCAGGGTTTGCAGCGCCCCAGCGCCCCCGGTTCTTCTTGGCGTGTTCAATGACGTCAGAGAAGGTCTTAAAGGGCCCGTCAGCCCGGGTGTAGACCACCTCACTGTCAGCAAAGAAGTTCACCAGCGGGTCGAGATCCTTGTACGTGTTCGCGGGTTTGCTCAGAAGCGACGTGTAGATGTAGGTTGGTGTCGTCGCGTAAAAGACGCTGCCATCAGCTGGAGCAGAAGCCACTCTCGCCATGGCCTTGGCGCCGCTGCCGCCTTGAACGTTCTCGACGACGAAAGTTGCGCCAATGTACTTGCCAAGATGCTTCGACATCTCGCGCAGGAACACGTCGCTCCCACCACCAGGGCTCGAGTGAGTGACGAGTGTGACTACCTTGTGCGGATACTCGGCGGCTTGCGCCAGCGCGGAACCCGTCCAGGACAAAGTGCCGATCAACGCGGCACCAGCGAATGTCTTCAGTCTCGTTCTTAGGGTCATCGTTTCCTCCGTTAAGTGCGGTCACCTTCTTGTTGGGTGGTCCGCCAGGGTGAGCATCTGAGTGCAGCGGCCCCCTTGGCCGTTGCCGTTACTGCGCGGCGGATCTCGCCGCGTCAGCATCTGAACCAAGGCCCGCGATGATCGCCATCATACGGCCGAGGTCAGCGCCCTTATCGATCTCCCGCGAGAGATCGAGAAGTTCGGTCTGCAGCGCGCCATCGACCACGCCTTCGGCGCACATGCGGAACTTGCCGTCGAGATCCTGATCGTCGATCGGGTTGAGAGGCCCACCCCTGTAGCGCTCGTCAGCCCATTGTGTGAGGGTCCGGCCGTCCTTGGTCTCGACTTCGATCCGGGAACGAATGAGATCATATCCGCGAGCATCGATCTCGGCATCATTGACAACCTCCGTCCGAGCCTGCAGGTCCTGCATGGCAGTGCCAGCCACGAAGGCATCCTCGAACTCGTGATGGCTGGCCCGGCGGCACAGAATGATCATCGCGAGCAGAGCCGGCATCGAGAACTTGGCCTGAAGGTGGTTTCTCGCGACTGGATAGCGAATCGGCTCGATGATGTTCTTGCCAGCAAAAAAGCGTACGCGCTCGACTTGATCAGCTTTGAGATCATGATCGAGAACGAGCTTCAGCATCGCGTCCATCGACTGGTGTGTCAGGATTCCCGAGGGATACGGCTTGATCGAAACGCCAGGGTTTTCGATGGTGAGGGTCCGCCCGAACCCTTCCTGCGCCTTATCAGCATCAAAGCCTTCACCCATCACCGAGAAGAAGCCCCATTGACCGTCCAGGGCCGCCGGATCTGCTTGGAAACCTCTCGAGGCAAGTATGGCCGCCGTGACACCGTTCTCGCAGGCGCGTCCGACGTGAAGCGGCTTCGTCATGGTGCCGAAGTTGACGCGAATGCCCGCCGCGAAACTTGCCGCAATTCCGAATGCATGAGCGAGCGCATCACCCTTAAGGCCCATGAGCTTTGCTGCGGCCACACAGGCGCCGAACGTTCCGACCGTGCCGCTTGAGTGATGCCCACGCCGATAGTGGCGCGGCTTCATCCATTCGGAGATCTTGCATTCCACCTCGAAGCCAGCCTGGAAGGCCAGCATGACCTCCTGCCCGTTCCGGACGCCCTGCCGCTCGGCGACGAGGAGAGCGGCTGTCAGCGGTGGAACCGACGGATGAGTTAACAGCCCGTAAACATGGTTGGGATCATGCGAAACTTGAGTGTCGTCCCAGTCGTGCGCATGACCGGCAGTGCCCCAGACGCGAGCCGCCAAAGGGGCAGGAACACGGGCCGATCCCCCACCGGGCAGCGGCGCGTCCGGGCGACCGCCCTGTTCGAGTGCGTCGGCCGTTAGGATCTGAACCGAGTGTTCCTGGCTGCCGGCAAGGTAGAGGCCTACCGTGTCGACGATGCAACGGCGGCCGATGCGCAGGGCTTCAGGAGATAAATCCGCGTACGAGACCGTTTCAACGAAGCGAAGAGCCTGATCAGTGATGGTGGATGACGCCTGCGGCACGGATTTGCTCCTCATTATGTAGCGGTTGATGGGCGGCTGAGATGAGACTTCAGCCGCTGTTTTGCCGTCGCAACGTGACGGTGATGGGCAGCGTAGGCTCGCTCGGGATCGCGGGCTGCGATCGCCTCCACCATCTCACGGTGTTCCTCGTTGGACGCCTTCATCGCATTGCCGAACATCAGGCTGCGCGCCCGGTAGAGCCTCAACTGCTTGATCAAAGATAGGTATTGGGCAGCAAGGACCCGGTTGCCGGCGCGCTCAACGATGTATTCATGGAAGGCAAAGTTCTCGCGGGAATAAGTGGCGAAGTCGTCGCGCTCGACCGCCTCATTCATGCGACGCAGGAAGCTGCGCAGTTTCTCGATCTCGTCGCCCGTTGCCCGCTGCGCCAGCAACCCGCCGGCAAGTGCGAACAGGGCCGCGCGGACCTCGTAAATGTCATCTGCTTGCTCCGCGCTCAGTTGACGAACGAAGACACCGCGGTTGGGAACTTGCTCGACCAGGCCCGCCGCTTCCAAGCTTCGAAGAGCTTCGCGGACAGGACCTCGGCTGATGCCAAACCGGATCGCAAGTTCTTTTTCACTGATGCGATCCCCGGGCTTGAACTCACCAGCAAGGACCACACGCTCGATCTCGCGTTCAAGCAACATCGGCAAGGAGTGCGATCTGAGTAGCTCTATCGCAGCGACGGACAAAGCGAGGTCCTCCTTCACGCTGGGTAAGCTGTCAGCATCAGATTGTCAACAATCTACCTGACCAGAAGCTTTGTCTTAGTTTATTCGCACAATTTAATGAGTGACCACATCGCTTCTGCAGCAGGCGACTGCCGCCCACTCGGACGCATTAGCTTGATCGCAACCCGGATCTCCCGGTCGGACGACCCCGCCGGCACAAGAGCTCCTGAGGTGAGTTCTGCCGATACGAGTGTCTTGGGAAGCCAGGCCATGCCACGACCCTCGAGCGCCATGGCCTTCAGTGCAGCTGCCAGATGAGAGGTGAATACGACCTGCTGCCGACACCTCCGGTTGGCTGAAACGCTGGCGAGAATACGGCCAAGACCGGATGAGGGGGCATAGCTCAGGACTTGAAGACGCTCGGACCCGCCCTCCAGCGCATGGAGTGGTCTTCCTTCCCGGTCAGGGGCGCTGATCGGAACGATCTCGTCTTCACCCAGTTCAACCTCGTTGACGCTCAAGCCGCTTAAGCGCACAGTCGTTGTCGAGTGATGGTGATACAACAGAAAATGAGCTTCCCCTCGCCTCAGGATCTGCTCACAGCCCTCCATGGTGTCGGCAATGAGCTGCACTGGCCCAATAGCCACTCTTTGCTCCAGGCCCATGAGCCATGCCGGAAAGAACACCTGGGCGAGCGTATGGGTTGATGCGATCTTGATGCGGTTCTGGTCTCCTTGCGCTGCTTCGAGTGCGTCCTGCCGGGCATGTTCCAAACTCAGCAGAACCTCGGTTGCAAAAGGTCGGAGACGCTCGCCAGCCCTCGTCAGGTCGACCCTGCGGCTGGTGCGCTGAAAAAGGGGCGTTCCGATCCATCGCTCCAGCGCTTGTATGCGGCGGCTGAGGGCGGGCTGCGCGATGCCGCAGCGCGCTGATGCCCGAGAAAAGCTGCCGGTCTCAGCAACGGCGAGAAAGTCTTCAAGCCAAGTCACGTCCATGCTGAAATCTATGCCCAATCAGCATGGATTGATATCGGATTCAGGTCTGTCTCGATCCGCCATTCCATGCCAAGCACGACCTTTCTCGAGCATGATCTTCGATCTTGCTCGAGGCTTTGGACGCGAAGGGAACAGAGGGCGATGATCTTGGAGAGGGACGAGGTTCTCCTGTTCCCCGGGTTCCGGGCCCTTGATGTTCGAACGCATGAGACAACGATCCGCCTTCGGGTGGGCGGCTCAGGGGCGCCTCTCGTCCTGCTGCACGGCTACCCGCAGACTCACGTGATGTGGCACAAGGTTGCGTCCCGCCTTCAACAGCACTTCACACTCATCTGCCCTGACCTGCGCGGTTACGGCGACAGCGGCAAACCTCCTTCAGACCACCGGCACGCCACTTATTCCAAACGGGCCATGGCCGCGGACGTGGTCGACGCCATGCGAGCCCTCGGCTTCGAGAGGTTCAGTGTCGCGGGCCACGACAGGGGAGGGCGGGTGGCTCATCGTCTTGCCTTGGACCACCCCAGCAAAGTGCAACGCTTGGCCGTTCTCGACATCGCGCCGACGCGGGAGATGTACCGGGACACAACCGATGCATTTGCGAGGGCCTACTGGCACTGGTTCTTTTTGATCCAACCCTCGCCCTTCCCAGAGCGCCTGATCGGCGCTGACCCGGAGGGTTACTGGCTCAAGAAGTGCGGTTCGGGCAGTGCCGGTCTTGCCCCCTTCAGCAAGGCGGCTCTTGCCGAGTACCTGCGCTGTTTCTCCAACCCCGCCACCATTCAGGCCTCATGCGAGGATTACCGGGCAGCTGCTACGATCGACATTGAGCACGACAACGAGGATGCTGGACGTAAACTGACCCAGCCTCTCCTGGTGCTTTGGGGTGAGCTGGGCGTGATTCATCGCTGCTTTCGCCCGCTCGACCTGTGGCGGGAGCGGGCGCACGACGTGCGCGGGCGTGCGCTCGCGGGTGGCCACTATCTAGCTGAGGAATTACCCGATGACGTCTCAGCGGCGCTCGTCGGGTTTTTTGGAGAGCAAACCTCATGAGCACGAATCGTGTGTACCGTGTCGCGGTTGTTCCCGGCGACGGTATCGGCAAAGAAGTTATGCCCGAGGGGGTGCGGGTTCTCGAGGCGGCGGCCAAGCGCTTCGGTTTCGAGGTGCGCCAGGATTGGTTCGACTTCTCCTCTTACGACTATTATGCCCGGCACGGCCGCATGCTGCCGGAGGATTGGAAAGAGACGATCGGATCGCACGACGCCATCCTCTTCGGCGCAGTCGGCTGGCCCGAAAAGATCCCTGACCACATCTCACTGTGGGGCTCGCTCCTCCAGTTCCGGCGCGAGTTCGACCAATACGTGAACTTGCGGCCGGTTCGCCTGATGCCCGGCGTTCCGTCGCCCTTGGCAAACAGAGAGCCCGGTGACATCGATTTTTGGGTCGTCCGGGAGAACACGGAAGGGGAGTACTCTTCTCTCGGCGGGCGCATGTTTCCGGGAACGGACCGGGAGTTCGCGATCCAGGAGACCGTTATGACCCGCACCGGCGTCGACCGGATCTTACGGTATGCCTTCGACCTTGCTCAGAGCAGGCCGAAGCGACACCTCACCTCGGCCACAAAATCGAACGGCATCTCGATCACCATGCCTTACTGGGACGAGCGTGTGGAGGAGATGGCCAAAGCCTACCCGGAGGTGAAGTGGGATAAATACCACATCGATATCCTCACGGCGCATTTCGTTCTGCACCCCGACTGGTTCGATGTTGTCGTCGCGTCCAATCTGTTCGGCGACATCCTCTCGGATCTCGGACCGGCCTGCACCGGTACCATCGGCATCGCGCCTTCCGGTAACATCAACCCCGATCGCGGCATGCCCTCGCTCTTTGAACCGGTGCATGGATCAGCGCCCGACATCGCGGGTCAGGGCATCGCCAATCCGATTGGTCAGATCTGGTCCGTGGCGATGATGCTGGAGCACCTTGGCGAAGGTGACGCGGCGAAGGCGATCGTGACTGCCATTGAGCGGGCGTTGCAAGAACCCCTCTTGCGTACCCGCGATCTGGCTGGGCCGGCCAACACCATAGCCTGCGGCGAGGGCGTTGCACGCGCGCTTGCATGAGCACAGGTTACGAAACGCATCGGGAAGGGCTGGCAAGTGCTGCAGCCATTCTGAGCGTAACCCAGTCGCATGTAGACGACGTTTAGCAACGCGCTCTAGTAACGGGCGCTAGCACCGGCAACTCCTAATCCGCGCGATGGCTGTGGTAATTACGCTGCTCGCTCTGAAATCAGGGCCGCCGCTTTTAGTTCCTCCTCACGTTCTTTGCGCTTTGACCAAGCCGTCAGACCGAAGGTTACGACCATCACAGCGAGGATCGCCAGAGCGCCCGGGCGCTCCATGATGTAGAGCGGATTGCCTCCCGAGAGCTGGTAGGACCGCAGGAACTCGGTCTCAAGCATGCGGCCGAGCAGCATACCAACGACCACTGCGGCCACTGGATATTCGTACCGGTTGAGAATGAAACCGACGACGGAGAAGACGATGAGAGTGATCGGACCTTTAGTCGTCCCGTCGATCGCGTATGTTCCCATGACGGCGATCGCCAGGATCGCTGGCAGCACGTAGCGCGTCCGCACTTTCACGACCGTGCTGGCAGCATAGATGAAGGCGATACCGACGACGAGAAGGATGATGGCTTGCGCGATGTTGTTGAGAATGATCGCGTAGACCATGTCCTTTTGCGTTTCGATGAAGTTTGGACCCGGCACGATGTTGTGCATCATGAAGGCCGCGAGCAAAATGGCCGTAGCGCCACCCCCAGGAATCCCAAGGGCGAGCGCAGTTGCCATAGAGCCGCCTTCCGCGCTGGCGACTGAGGATTCGGCCGCTATAACGCCCTTCGGATTGCCGTGACCGAACGTGTCACGATCCTTGGACGTCCGCTTCGTCTCGGCGTATGAAATCAAGTTGCCAATCGAGGAGCCCACGCCGGGTACAGCGCCGATCACAATGCCGATGATGGAGCCGCGAAAGAGCACGCTTGGATACCTGAACGTCTGCCAGCAGCCTGCGAGAATGCGCCGGACACTCACCGTTCGAGCCTCAGCTGCCTCTAGGATGTAGTCACGGCTCGCCAAGCCAAGCAGTTGGCCTGCGGCGAGAAGCCCGATCATCGCCGGGATCGTTGAGATCCCATCCAAGAGGCTCGGGATGCCGAACGTGCCGCGAACATACCCGGCCGTGTTCATCCCAACTGTTCCAAGGAGGATACCAATCGCCGAGGCAGCCAATCCGCGTGAGAGATAAGTGCTGCCCAGGGATCCGAGAAGCAGGAGACCCCAGACGGCAACAAGGAACATCTCGACCGGTCCGATCTGGAGGACCACGTCTGCCAGTGGCTCGACGACGATCAGCAGCAGCACGTAGCTGAAGATCCCACAAAGCGTGGACGAGAAGAGCGCCAGACCGAGAGCTTCGTTATGCAAGCCCTTCTTGGACATGGCATAGCCGTCGAAGGTGGTTGCAAATGACGAGGGCGAGCCGGGTATGTTCATCAAAATGGCCGGCACCGAGCCGCCGAACCCGGCGCCTGTGTAGACCGACGTCAGGAACACGATCGCCGGGAAAAAATCCATGTAGAGAGTGAGGGGCAGAACGATCGCCATCGCCATCGTGATGGAGATGCCTGGGATGGCGCTAAAGACGAGGCCAACGAGGAGCCCTGGAAAAATCCAGAACCAGGACGAGAACGACGACGCCATGATATTGAGCGCCGAGATAAACGCGGGGACGTCGATCATCGCTTTGCCTCAGAGGACCAGGGTCGTCATGGGATAGGGCATCAGCAGCTTGAACCCACTAATCAGCGTGAGCGTGACGGCCAGCGGGTAAATGAGTAGGGGCAGCGGTCTGCGTTCGCCGCAGATGATCATGGTTCCAAGCACGAACAGCAGCATCGCCGTGTCGAAGCCGATTGTATCGATCAGGAAAACAAATGCGGCGAGACACAAAGCGACGGCGGACGTTTTAACCACATTTGGTTTCGCGGCTGGCGCATCGATCTGATCGGCGTTCGAACGTGCGCGGAAGCACTGCGGGATGATCAAGAGGATGAGGCCGAGGACGAAGAGAACCGTCGGCTGAACGAGAAGCAGATTGTTGATGTTCAGCGAAGCTGCGCGTGCGTCCAAAAGGAACCATGAAGCGAGACCGGCCAGCGCAATCAACAGCGCGAGGTGGCCCCAATCGATGAACCGGCGGCTACGCTCAAACTGCATCGGGATCTCCTGCAGCCATACAAGAAGCCGCCGCTCGGGCATTCGTCCGATCGGCGGCTGGTTAGCGTCAGGATGCCTTCAGGAGAGACAGGTGCTTTTCCATCACATCGAAGGTCGATAGGTAAGCCTTCTGCGAATCCTCCGGCCCGAACCACTCGGTCGAGAGTTCCTGCTTGTCCAGAGCTGCGATCGCTTCGGGGTTCTTCGAGGCGCGCTCCACGGCCCCGAGAAGCGTCTTGTAAAGGTCTGGCTTGCCGTCGCGGAGTTTAGCCGAGACCACCCATCCACGTTGCGATCCAACGACCATGTCCGACTTGATGCCGGCGGCTTCCGCGAGCGGTGCCTCGGGCCACCAACTCGGCGATTGTTCTGCGAACATGGCCAACGGACGGACGCGGCTCTTGAGAGGCAAGAAGCCCTCGCCGCCAACAAAGCCGATGTCGACTTGGCCACCGGCTGTCGCGTTGCGGGCCGGACCACCTCCATCGTAGGTCACGAGACGAAGCTTGCTTGCATCGACGCCAGCCGCGCGCATGGAGAGCATGAGGTTGGCGTAATCGGCTGAGGCCGGCTGAACGCCGATGCTTAGGCTGGTCGGATCCTTCTTGAGCATCTCGATGGCTTGAGCAAAGTTCTGGACCTTGCCGCCCGACGCCGTTGCCGCAACCGTGTAGTCCCGTGACGGCAAGTTCAGCATCTGAAAGTCGTCCCGCTTGTACGGGGCATTCTGCAGCAGGATCGTAAGCGGGATGTACGGTGCGGCAGACGTGCACAGGATGCTGTACCCGTCGTCTGGCTGCTGAAGGTAGTACGTATGGCCCAACTGCGTGCCCGCACCTGGTCGGTTGACCACGACCATGGGCTGGCCGAACTCTTTCTGAAGGAAGGGCGCGAATGCCCGTGCCAGTCGGTCGTTGTAGCCACCGGCCGCGAACGGAACGACGATATTTAATGGACGGCTCGGATAGGCCTGGGCTCTCGCGATGTGCGGCAGAGCCAGTGAGCCCGTCGCCGCGGAGGCCCCGCCGATGGCAGCAAGGCGCAGGGCATCGCGCCTCGTGAACGATAGCTTATCCTTCATCTGTTTTCCTCCCTCGAACGGTGGCTGGTCATGGACCGCGGCTCGAAAATTGCCTTCTTGGCGAGGCGTTCCCAGGCCCGGTTTGGCGTGGGCCAGATCGCCAGTACGCTCCCCTTCCGCCGGATTGTCAACAATCTTCAGCAAGCAATTTGGTGGTCGATGGCTGCGCGCTCTGTTGATCGGAGCGTAGCCATACTGGTTTGTTATCGCTGGTTGCCCCTACTGCGATGGCTTCCTGCGGCCTCGTCGAGCCTCAAACACTGCGAGCGCGCGCCCTCGCACTACACGCCTTTGTGTTCGCCAAACAAACCGGGCCCGTGCTCGATCATCACATGAAGATTGTTGACAGTTCGCATTTGCGCTGGTCACCTGCTCGCGGGATGACGGCGCTGGCCACCAAACGAGGGGGATGGCGTGGTTGAACCGCCCGTCTGCCTCGCTGCCGCGCAGCAATGATGGCCCGGCGCAGCAAGCAGAATATGAGAACGCTCTGGAGGTTGCTCATGAGTTCCTCCGACCCTCGTCACCTTTCCGAGCCACCACCGGCTTGGGTGACGTGGTTTCCCCGGCGAGGAGGTGCCTCCATTCTCGCGACCTTTCTCATCGCAGCCGCCGCAGGTGCTCTGTTCCAGTGGCTAGGCGTTCCACTCCCCTGGATGTTGGGGCCGCTTGCAGTCTGCGCTGCTGGCGCGCTTGCTGGCCTGCCCATGCGCGGGGTGCCGCAGGGCCGAGAGGTCGGCCAGATCTTCGTTGGGTTGGCCATCGGACTGCGGCTTACGCCGGAGGTCCTCGGTTCGACGCTCGCTCTCGTGCCGCACATGGCACTTGCGACCGCCTACGTGATTTGTGTCACGACGGCAGCAGCCTTCCTGCTGCGACCGCTTGCTGGCGTCGACGGTCGGACCGCGTTCTTTGCTACAGCAGCGGCCGGAATGGCCGACATGGCCATTGTCGCGAAGCGGTATAACGGGCGTTCAGACGCGGTAGCTGTCGTTCAGGCGACCCGTGTTGCCTTCATCGTCGTGACGGTGCCGCTGCTCGTCTTCTTCTTTGGAAGAGACGGCGGAATTGAGAGCCCAACCACCCTTCGTGTGGCCGGACCGTTCGAACTCGGCTTCCTCCTGGTGCTTGGGACGATCGGCGTTCACGCCGTTCGCCCCCTCGGGATCCCCAACCCTTGGTTAATTGGGCCAGTTTTGGTGGGCGCGCTGGTCGCCTCGGTCGGACTTCTGCCGGTCTCGGTACCGCGCGTCTTCATCGTGGTTGCTCAGATCGCGATCGGGATCTCCCTCGGCCTGCGCTTCGAGCGCGATCTTATCTTGCGCCTGCCGCGGGTTGTTGGAGGGGCTCTAGTCGTCTCCGCGCTGCTGGTCGTTGTCGCTGCGGCCGGCGCCTGGACCCTCGAAACCGTCGCTGATGTCCCGTTCTCTACCGGGTTCCTTGCCCTTGCTCCGGCTGGTGTGACGGAAATGGTCATCACCGCCGAGGCTATGCACCTGGATACAGCCCTCGTCACAGCCTTCCACGTGATGCGAATCGCCGTCATTGCATCCAGCATTCTGGTGGTTTTCCGGGCCTACGAGTGGGTTGATAGGAGAATCAATGGACCTTCTGTTTGATCGTCGCCGCACGCTCATCGTCGGCGCGAGCTACGGGATTGGCTTTGCGACAGCGAGCCTCGCGGCCGCGGAGGGAGCAGACCTGTTGCTGGTGTCCCGCAGCCAAGCCAATCTCGAGGACGCCGCGCGTGCCCTGAAAACCTCGCCGGCACCGGCGCTTCTTGCCGCCGATGTAACGCAGCCGGAGGGGGGTGATAAGCTCGCTGGCGCGGTTGCCGATAGATGGGGAGCCCTCGACGTGCTGGTGACGGCAGTTGGAGGGTCAGTGCGCTCCTCGTTCCAAGATCTCACCGACGAACAATGGGCCGACAACTACACTTACAACGTCACGTCTACCGTTCGTGCCATTCGCGCGACGCTGCCCTTTTTGCGCAACGGCTACATGCCCGCCATCGTCATCCTCGGTGCGGCTTCAGCAAAAATGCCCTACGCCCATCAGATTGCTTCCAACACTCACAAAGCCGGGCTACTTGCCCTTTCGAAAACCCTTGCTCAGGAGCTCGCAGCTGAGGGCATCCGGGTCAACCTCGTCGGCCCAGGCCGGACATTGACGCCGTTATGGCTGAACCGGGCAAAGAAGCTGGCGAGCGAACAGCAGGTATCCGAAGAGGACATCATTCGAGGGTTTTCAGAGGACATCCCGATGAAGCGGTTTGCCAACCCCACGGAGGTGGCCACCATGGTCGTCTGGTTGTCCTCTCCTCGTGCGAGTTACATCACGGGTCAGGCCATCAATGTGGATGGAGGGATCGCACGCGGCCTCATCTGAGGGATTGCTACAAGCAAGGGGCAGACTGCAGGGACCTGTCGACGGGCTCCTCGTTCGACTGGCCTGTGACGACTGCACTAGCCCTCTGGGTAGCGCCCAACTTCCCCGAATAAGACTTCTCGACTCGTCAGCACATGTGCCTCCAGCGCTTGAGCGGCACCGTTGGCGTCGTGGGCAGCGAGACGCTCAAGGATCTGGCGGTGCTCCCGGTTCGAGATCTCCATGCGTCCTGGCATATCAAGGGTTCTGCGCCGAAACAGATGCATCTCGCGATGGATCGACGCGCACTCTTCGGCGAGCCGTCCATTGCCGCTGAATTCAACGATCGTCTCGTGAAAAGCGAGGTTCCCGGGGTAGAAGGCGTTGAGGTCGCTGGTCTTGATAGCGGCGTCCATCTGGTCGACGTATGTTGTAAGGACGCGGATCTGCTCTTGCGAGATAATGGGCGCCAGCAAGCGACCGGCGAGGCCATAGAGGACCGCCCGGACCTCATAGAGCTCCGCCGCCTCACGCTGGCCGATTTCGCGGACGAACACGCCCCGGTTCACGATCACGTGGACGAGGCCACTTTGTTCCAGGCCGCGGCAGGCTTCTCGGATCGGGCCGCGGCTGACCCCGAGCTTGGCCGCGAGCGCATTCTCGTTGAGACGCTCCCCGGCTTTCAACTCACCGCGGGCGATCATCCGCTCCAGTTCGCGCCGGATAATTGACGTGAGGGACTCCGTGCGTCTGATGTGAAGGGCTGATTCAGAGTCGATGCTCATCGGGGCTGTCCATGGATGCGGGGCTTCTAACACCCCGGCGCGTTCTGTGCATGCAAAATCAAACTGTTGACAATCGACAAAGTGCATTTACTGATCGACGGGAGATCACGGAGGCAGTGATGCAGACACCCCAAAACCCCTCACCGACCGATAATAAACTCACCCGCTCCGTGGCGGAGTTCGTCTGCAACACGACCGCCGACGCTATTCCAAGAGACGTCGTCGAACTTGGCAAGAAGTCGATTCTCGATGGAATTGGGCTCGCTTTGTCCGGAGCCGTGGCCAAGTCCGGTGAGTATGTCCGTCAGCATCTCGCTGACCTCAACCTTGGTGAGGGCGCGGCAACCGTGATCGGCAGCCCCCACAAGGTGGCTCCTCGGTTTGCGGCCTTCGCCAATGGCGTTGGCATCCACGCTGATGATTACGACGACACTCAGCTCGCCGTTGCCAAAGATCGTGTCTACGGTCTTCTCACACACCCCACGGCACCTGCTTTGCCAGCTGCCCTGGCAACAGGTGAAGCGACGGGCGCGGACGGGCGGGCCGTCATGCTCGCCTATCACCTTGGTGTGGAGGTGGAGTGCAAGATCTCCGAGGCCATCGATCCGCGACATTACCAAACCGGCTTCCACAGCACTGCGACTTGCGGAACTTTCGCTGCCGCAGCCGCCAGCGCGAAGCTGATGGGCTTGGATGTCGAGCAGACGCTGCGTGCCCTTTCCATTGCGGGTAGCCAGTCGGCTGGTCTGCGCGAGAATTTCGGTACGATGACAAAGCCGTTCCATGCCGGCCGTTCTTCGGAGAGCGGCGTGGCGGCGGCTCAATTCGCCCGATACGGCTGGACCGCAACCGACAAGATCTTGGAGGCGCCGCGCGGCTTTTTCCGAGCCGCTGGCGGCGGTTATGACGAAAGTGCAATCCTCGGTAAGCTCGGCGCACCCTGGACCTTTGCCAACCCCGGAATTTCGATCAAGCCCCATCCGTCTGGATCCCTCACCCATCCGGGCATGACAGAGATGAGCCGCCTGATTCGCGAGAACGGCATTAAGGCCGCCGATGTGGAACGCGTTCGCGTAGGCACGAACCACAATATGCCGAACGCCCTGATCCACCACCGTCCGACCAACGAACTACAGGCGAAGTTCTCCATGGAATTTTGCATGGCGATCCTCCTGTTGGAAGGCAGGGCCGGGCTTGCAGAATTCACTGACGAAGTTGTGCATCGTGATGACGTGCGAGCGATGATTGAGAGGGTGGACTTTGTCGTGGACGATGAGGCAGAGGCCGCCGGCTACGACAAAATGACGACCTTGATTGACATACAGCTCAAAGATGGCCGCCAGATCTCTGGGCGGGCTGATTTCGGGAAAGGCAGCCCGGCCAATCCCATGACCTATGACGAAGTCGCGGAGAAGTTCCGCGAGACGGCAGGCTTCGGCAAGCTCAACAAGCAGAGCATCGAGGACGTGATTGCAATGGTGCGAGACCTCGAGAGCCTTGGCCCAATCGAGCGCCTCATGGCTCCGCTGCGTTTCTAGAACTGCACACTCAGGATGGAGCCGCGGCCGATGAGGGTCCGGCCGCCACGGAAAGTTGGATACGATGACGCATTTTACCCTCGGTGTTCTAAACGGGGATGACATCGGTCACGAGGTTGTCCCCGCCGCCGTCAGGGTTCTTGAGGCTGCGGCGGTCCGGCATGGTCTTGAAATCGACTGGCGTCCCATGCCGATCGGCAGGCGAGCCCTCGACACCCACGGCTCGACGATGCCGGAGGGTACTCTCGAGACCTTGGCGACCTTTCATGGGTTCATTTTAGGCCCCATCGGGCACCAGGCTTACCCAAAGGTTCCGGGTGCGATCAATCCGCATCCCATCATGCGCAAGCGCTTCGACCTGTTTGCGAACGTCCGTCCGACCCGATCCTACCCAGGGATCGGGTGTCTTTACGAAGACGTTGATCTTGTGATCGTTCGCGAGAACAACGAGGGCTTTCAGCCGGACCGTAACGTTGTCATGGGTTCGGGGGAGTTCCGGCCCACAGATGACCTCACGATCTCGGTGCGCGTCATTTCCCGCAAGGGCAGTCGAAAAGTTGCCAGGGCAGCCTTGGAGATCGCCCGCCACCGCCGCAAGCGACTGACGCTCGTTCATAAGAACACCGTCTTTAAGCTGGGCTGCGGAATGTTCGTTGAAGAGTGCTACAAGGCGGCAGAGGATTTCCCGGACGTGACTGTGGACGAAGTCATCGTCGATACGATGGCGATGCGCCTCGTCCGGGATCCGCAAAGCTTCGACACGGTCGTGACCACCAACATGTTCGGTGACATCCTCACCGACGAGGCAGCCGGACTCGTCGGGGGACTCGGAATGGCACCAGGTCTCTGCATCGGTGAGGGCAACTTCGCCATGGCGCAGGCTACGCACGGCTCAGCCCCTGACATTGCCGGCAAGAGCATTGCTAACCCTTACGCCATGATTGAATCGAGTCGTATGTTGATTGAGCACCTGGGCCGAGCTTACGGCGTTTCGCAAGCGATCGAGGCTGCTGCAGCGATCAAGCGAGCGATCGATCAGACCTTGTCTGATCCGGCAACGCGAACCCGGGACATTCGCGGGACTGCGGGGACGGAGGGTATGACCGAGTCGATCGTCCGAGCGATCAACTGAAGGCAACACTCTCGATCCGGAACTCGCCTCGTTCCTGCTCGTCGAGCTGAGGAACCAGCCCCGTCTCCCAGGCGATGTAACGGCGAGCAGCCTCCAAGTTTCCGTCATGGCGATCGTGAACAAAGAATAGAAAGTCGATCGCGTCGCCGTCCGGCGGGTCCTGAGGTGTTGAGACTGAGGGCAGCCCAGACACCTGCCAGCTCGCCTCCTCTCCTTGCACGTGAAGGACATGTGCGCCGCTCTCGTTCAGGTCGCAAGCAGCAAGCGAGACGACGTCAGTTTCACCGATGGCGAGGACTGTTGAGCCCGGTTGCAGCTTGGGCAAACGAGCGCGCGTGGCCCATGAGGCTCCGTTAAGATGACCAGCACGGAAGGCGGTTGACGAGCGAAGATCGAGGAGAACAGCACCCTCGTTGGCCCGCGCGACGGCGTCAGTCGCTCGAATGGGCTGGATCTCCCGCAACGTTGGTTCACTCGGCGCGTCCGGGTTGCGCAGACGCCAATCGGAGGGCCAGCTCAGGATGTCGGGTAGCACGTAAGATTCAAACCCGAGCTGACGCAGCCAGAAGCTCGCCAAAGTCGCCCGCATCCCAGTGTCATCTGCAACGATCACCCGGGACCGGCGCACACCAATCCACTGATCGGTAGCCTGAATAAGTTGTCCGCCGGGCGCCGCCAGGGCAGCAGCGTGCGGGGTGCTCCTTTGCTCCGTCGGATCTCTGACATCAAACAGAAACGTCGTGCGATCCACCTCGGAGGCAAGGTGCTCGGCGGTTGCAAGGTCAACCCAGGGTATGCTGTGCCGCTCCGCAAGAGCTCGCGCTCGTGCTCGGCTATCCTGTGCGTCAGCTTCAGGGAGGGCAGCGGGAGTCGCGCCGCGTTCGAGCTCTCGGCCAGAGAGGGCCCAGCCTTGGGTGCCATTCTCCAGGGCGTAGACCTTCGTCATTCCAGCAAGCATCAGGCCGGCGGCGCCAATGATACTGCGGGTTCGACCTGCACAGTTGATGACGACTACGGTATCGTCGTCGCACCCAGCAGAACCCCACCGGTGAGCCAGTTCTCCATTGGGCATGCAACGGGAGCCTGGAATCGTCATCTTGCTGTATTCGGATGCGGGGCGGCCGTCGAAGACCCGGAACTTTCGACTCTCGTCGCGCCAAGCATGCAGAGTAGCAGGTTCAATCTGGGGTACGTGCCAGACCTGCTCGACTAGTTCGCCAAGGGTCTTGCTCGGCACATTCACTCCTTTGAAGAGTGTGAAGCCTGCTTCGGCCCACGCGGGAGCTCCTCCTGCAACCCAGTCCACCGACCGATACCCGAGTGCCTCGAGACGTAGCGCGGCACGCTGCGAAACGCCGTCGCCGTCATCGACAAGAATGATGGGTGTACCTGCGCGCGGCACGAGCCTGACAATTAAGCTCTCAAGACGGCTGTAGGGACAGGGAACCGCAAGAAACGGGTGGCCCTCGCCATACTGCCCATGTTCGCGAACATCCAGGCAGGCGATCTCGCCTGAGGCGTGAAGCCTTACCTTCGCGGCCTGAGACGAGATCGCTGCCATCGTTACGCTGCCTCACGGTAGGGCAGGGGTTCGCGCCCGCTGAAGAAGTCGTGAAAGGTCGGGTAGACGAGATCGGGTCGATGTTCTGCCGGATAGTGTCCCGTCGGGATCGACCAGCCCCTCAGATCGTCGGCCCATTCAGCCCAGGCTTCGAGCGGCTTGAAGTGTCGTCCGCAGTGACTATTCGAACCCCAAAGAACCAAGACCGGACAGGTGATCTTGCGCTTGCCGTAGTCTGCGGAGTCCATCGCGAAATCTAGGGAAACAGTTGCTCGATAGTCCTCACAAACCGCGTGGATCTGCTCTGGCGTCGTGCAACGCGCATACTCGGCCATCGCTTCGGGGGTGAAGATCTCAAGACCGACACCCTTCTTATTCAGCTTGTAGCGAATGTAATAGTCGAGATCGGCGCAGATGAGGCGCTCCGGGAAGGGCGCTTTCTGGGCCATGAAAAACCAATGATAGGCCTCCAATCCCCATCCGAGGCTAACGTGGGTCAACAAGTGGTGCGTTGGAACGATGTCGAGGGCCGCCAATGCCGTAACACGTCGGGGTTGATCGATCGCCATACGGAACGCGACGCGAGCGCCTCTATCATGTCCTGCCACTGAGAACGTCTCAAACCCAAGGTCGCTCATCACATCGAAGTTGTCCTCGCCCATCGCCCGGAAGGTGTAAGCGGAGTGATCCTCGCCACCGTCAGGCTTGGATGAGTCGCCGTAACCTCGAAGATCGGTGGCAATGACCGTGAAACTCTGCGCCAGAGAGGGCGCAATCTTGTGCCAGCTGGCCAACGTCAGCGGGTTGCCGTGGATGAGCAGAAGCGGAGGGCCACTTCCGGCGATCGCGACCTCGATCTCGGCTCCGCGCGTTTTGATCCGCTGGCGTTCGAAGCCGGCCATGAGCTGAGCCCCGTGTGGCACAAGAGCAGGTCGCAGCGAACCTGCAGTGTCATCTTCAGCCGCCAGCATCATAGCCTCCCTTGTGCCGTCTCGAGTCTTCGAATAGCATATTGTCAACAATTTGCAGTTATGACAAGTGAGACCACCATGACGAACGTTGCTCCGCCGGTAATCGGCCTCCTCTTTGGCGATTGCACGGGAATTGGCCCGGAGATTGCCGCCAAAGTACTCGCTAATGGCGCTGAGCGGCCAGACGCTCGGCTTGTTGCCATCGGCGATAGCCGGGTTCTTGAACTCGGGATGCGCGATGCTGGCGTGAGTTTCCCGTGGAAGCGCGTTGACGAGGATTTGGTCGATTGGACCGGCGGCGCTGTTCCCCTAATTGATCTCAAGAATGTCGACCCACATGCCTTGGAGCGCGGGCGCATCTCGCCAGAATCCGGAAAGCTGACCGGCGACACACTCGCTCACGCCATTCGTCTCGCTCAAGCCGGGCGCATTGATGCTGTGACCTTCGCTCCCTTGAACAAGGCCGCGATGTACGCCGGCGGGTGGCAGTTCCCCGACGAGCACAAGATGTTCGCTCATCTGCTCAACCACCACACCTATTTCGCCGAGATGAACGTTCTTGACGGCCAGTGGATGTCGCGCGTCACGTCCCACGTCTCACTGCGCCAAGCACTCGACATGATCAACGCAAAGAGCATCACGGATGCCGTTGAACTCGTTGACAGAATGATGAAGAAGGCAGGTACTTCAAAGCCGCGGATCGCAGTGGCGGCACTGAATCCCCATGCCGGCGAGAATGGTCTCTTCGGGCGCGATGAAATCGAGCTCATTCGGCCGACCGTCGAAGCGATTGCCGCCTCGGGGATCAACTGCAGCGGTCCCTATCCCTCCGACACGGTCTACATTCGCGCCTTCGCGGGTGAGTTCGATAGTGTCGTGGCCATGTACCATGATCAGGGGCAGATCGCCACGAAGCTTAGGGGCTTCAGCCGTGGCGTGACCGTGACGGCGGGCCTCGACATTGTCTTCACAACACCTGCGCACGGCACCGCGTTCGATATCGTGGGAAAGGGGGTTGCCACCGCCGGTGCGCTTGAGGCCGCACTCGATTTGGCCGCTCAACTAAGCCGGAAATCGGAGCGGACAGTTTCGTCCCACGCTGCCACAGCCGCCTAATCAAGCTCCCGGCCAGAACCGACCTCCGTTTCGATCACCCTCACGCGGATACCAGCGAACATGCAAACGAAAAGCTACCGGATCGCGACGATTCCCGGAGACGGCATCGGTCAGGAGGTCATTTCGGCCGGAGTCGAGGTGCTCAAAGCGCTAGCTTTGCGCGATAGGGGATTCGCACTTACCTTCGATCATTTCGATTGGGGCTCAGCCTATTACAAAGCTCATGGTATAATGATGCCGGAGAATGGCCGTGACCTTATCAAGGATCACGACGCGATCTTCTTCGGTGCGGTCGGCGCACCTGATGTGCCGGATCACGTCACCTTGTGGGGCCTCAGGCTGGCGATCTGTCAGCCATTCGATCAGTACGCAAACGTGCGTCCCACGCGCATTCTCCCTGGCATCACGAGCCCCTTGCGCCACGTCTCTGGCCCTGAGCTAGATTGGGTGATCGTTCGTGAGAACTCGGAGGGTGAGTATGCTGGGGTCGGGGGCCGCGTCCACCGCGGGATGCCGGAGGAAGTTGGCACAGACGTCTCTATGATGACCAGGGCCGGCGTATCGCGCATCATGCGTTTCGCCTTCCGCCTCGCTCAGTCTCGCCCCCGCAAATTCCTCACTGTCGTCACGAAATCCAACGCTCAACGACACGCGATGGTCATGTGGGATGAGATCGCAACGGAGGTTGCGCAAGAGTTCCCAGACGTTACGTGGGACAAGATGCTCGTCGATGCTATGACGATGAGAATGGTGATGAAGCCGGCGAGCCTCGATACGATCGTTGCCACGAACCTTCACGCCGACATTCTCTCCGATTTAGCCGCAGCGCTCGCCGGATCGATCGGAATTGCGCCCACGGCAAACCTGAATCCGGAACGTCAATTCCCGTCCATGTTCGAGCCGATTCACGGCTCGGCTTTCGACATCACCGGCCTGGGGATCGCCAATCCAGTTGCGACGTTCTGGTCGGCAAGCCTGATGTTGGAACATCTTGGCGAAGCTCCTGCTGCATCGCGACTCATGCGGGCGGTCGAGCGCGTGACAGCCAATCCCTTGCTGCACACGCCGGACCTGGGCGGCACAGCCACCACGAGGGCTGTTACTGATGCCGTTGTTGAGGCGATACAAGGCGACAATCATTGATCGCGCACTGGCTGGCCAATCAGCTCAGCGGAATTGCTATATGCTGGCGAAAGCCAGGGCGCTGAGATAACTCGTCATACCACCTTCGAACGGACGGTAGGTTGGGGCGAGCGATGTCAAGCTCGTACCAGCGACGCGCGGTAACTCCGCAGGCTATATCAGCGATGGTGAAGCTATCACCAGCGATGTAGGAGCGGCTTTGTAATTGCTGATCTAGAATGGTGAACAGTCGTCGTGTATCATCTTCAGCGCGGGCGATTGAAGTTTCGTCTCGTTTTTCTTTCGAAGTTCGGATCAGAGCTATGAAAGCTGGCCGAAGCGCCGGCCATAGTGTTGTGGTCTGCCACTCCATCCACCGCTCGATATCGAACCGTTTGAGGAGGTCCTGAGGAAAGATCGCTGCTCCCTGCTTGGTTGCCAAATAGCGCACTATGACATTCGACTCCCACAGCACTAAACCGTTGTCTTCAATCGTTGGAACAAGGCCATTCGGATTGAGAAGTCGGTATCTGTCGGTGTCGGTGCCGCCGAAGGTGCCGCCAATGTCGTGGCGAGTAAAGGGGAGGCTAAGCTCCACGCATGCCCAGAGTACCTTCTGCACGTTGATTGACGTGCTCCGCCCCCAGATCGTAAGCATCGGAATAACTCATCAGTGGGAACGAGGCCGCGCGGGCAAGTCTCGCATTGAGATCAGGTAAAACAAGGTCTCATTACTACCTAGGCTCCGCCGCTGTGGAAAGGTAGTTTCCATCGCGCTACGGGCACGATCCTGAGCTCCAGATCCGAGTTAGGTCTAGCTTGACCCGCCGGAGCCGCGTGAGACGGCAAGGAACCAACGGGGCGAATAGCCTTCATCAATGGTGTTTGATAGATCGGGGATCTGTGGTCGGATCAACTGGCGATCATAGCTCCATCACCCAGGTTCGACTTTAAGAACCTATCCACCGATCAGCACGGCAATCTCAGCACAATCGTCGTGCTGAAAGCAGACACCGCCAATACTCATCGTCTAGGCTCACGAGTAAGCACTGAACAGGGCAAGCCCACGTTGATCTACGACTGCAGTGCCGACCTGCCGCTCGATGCCCTGAAAGCCCGCTTTCTCGATTTGAGGGACAAGCCCCTGCCCAAGTTCACGCGGCGCGGGCTGATGACGAGGGCCGTTGAGCACGCGATCCGGGAAGCCACGTTTGGCGGCCTTGATCGGGAGACACAAAAGCGCCTCGACCAGCTTGTGCGTCAGATCGTGCCCTCGGGCGAGAAGCCCCCGCCAGCCCCTCGTATGATCAAGGCCGGCACGCGGCTCCTGCGCGAGTGGCAGGGCCGCGTGCATGAGGTGACGGTGACCAAGGACGGCTTTGTCTGGCAGGGCGCCGCCCATCGCTCCCTGTCCGAGATCGCCCGGCTCATCACCGGCACACGCTGGAACGGCTGGGTGTTCTTTGGTCTCAAGAAGACGGGATCCGCACCAAGCCAAGCGACCAATCAGCGTCGCGGACGGCGCAGGTCGAGGGGGCAGCCACAATCGACTGCAGCGGCGACTTCGGGCGTTGGGGAGGGGGTTCGTGGCTGAACGGTCAAGGCAGCTTCGCTGTGCGGTGTACACTCGCAAGTCGTCTGAGGAAGGCTTGGAGCAGGACTTCAACTCGCTTCAGGCGCAGCGTGAGGCGTGCGAGGCCTACATCCTCTCCCAGCGCCACGAGGGCTGGCGGGCGCTGCCCACGCCGTACGATGACGGGGGCTACTCGGGCGGCAGCATGGACCGGCCCGGCCTCACGCGGCTTCTGGCCGACATCGCCTCAGGCCAGATCGACGTGGTGGTGGTCTACAAGGTCGACCGGCTCACGCGATCGCTGACCGACTTTGCCCGGATCGTCGAGGTGTTCGACGCGTCCCAGGTCTCGTTCGTCTCCGTCACCCAGGCCTTCAACACCACCTCCAGCATGGGGCGGCTGACCCTCAACGTGCTCTTGTCGTTCGCTCAGTTCGAGCGGGAGGTCACAGGCGAGCGCATCCGGGACAAGATCGCAGCCAGTAAGCGCAAGGGGCTGTGGATGGGCGGCTTTGTCCCGATCGGCTACGAGGCGAGCGGGCGAACGCTGAAGGTGAACGAGGGGGAGGCCGAGACCGTCCGGACGATCTATCGCCTGTACCTGGAGCTTGGCTCCGTCGATGCCCTGAAGGGTGAGCTCGACCGGCAGGGCATCGGCACCAAGGTGAGGCCTGGGCGGGACGGGGCGATGGCGGGCGGCGGGCCGTTCTCACGCGGGCACCTCTACCGCCTGCTCCAGAACCCGCTCTACATCGGACAGATCGCCCACAGGGGCGAGGTCTACCCCGGCCAGCACCCAGCCCTCATCGACCAGGACACCTGGGAGGCTGTTCAGGCGGGCCTCACCGAGCGGGGGCACCAGCACCGGGTCAGGGGCCGAGCCCGCCAGCCGAGCCTTCTGGCCGATCTCATCTGTGACGAGAATGGCACCAGGCTCACCAGCACGCACGCGGTCAAGGACGGCAAGCGCTACCGCTACTACGTTCGCTCCGGTGGGGGAGGGGAGCAAGAGCGCTCTTGGAGGGTGCCAGCCCCTGAGATCGAGGGCCTGGTTCTGGATCAGCTGCGGCGATCCCTGGGCGATGAGGCCTGGATCGGTGACGCGATGATCTCGCGGGGTGGTTCCCCGGCGGACCTGCGGGCGATCTTACGACGGGCGGAACAGCACAGGGCCGCTCTCTTGAGCGCAACCCCGCAGGTGCGAGCGACCCTGCTGGCTCTCCTGCACCGGGTCAGCATCGCGCGACGTGCGGTCACGATCGAGATCAGGGCTGGGGCTCTGCTGGACGATGTGGACCCAGCAGACGAGACCGCGCTGGTGATCACCGTGCCGGCCAGCCTGCAGCGAGAGGCCAACGCGAACCGGCTGGTGCTGCCAGGCGCTCGGCCCGCGGGCAAGGCACCGGATCCCGCCCTCATCAAGGCGGTCGCCCGCGGGCATGCCTGGTTCGAGGAGCTGGCGAGCGGGCGCGCGCCCACCATCAGCGCCCTTGCGGCGAGGGAGGGGGTGACGGACCGCTATGTCAGCTGCCTTCTCAAGCTTGCCTTCTTGGCCCCCAGCACGGTGGAGCGCCTTCTGAAGGGAGAGGCTGCGTTAAGCCTCTCGACCAAGCAACTCACCCTCAACACAGACCTGCCGCTGGGGTGGTCGGAGCAAGTCCAGAGTACCGCCAGCTCATGCCGCGCAGAGCGCATAGACAGCGTGCGGCCGGGCGACTAAGCCCGGCCGCCCGCCGCCTGCTCAGTTTTGCGCGATCCGGCTCTGCGGGGTGCCGAGGTGGGTGCTGAACCAGGAGATGGCCTGGGCGGCGGCCTCGTCGACCACGGGCTGCTCATCATAAAAGCTGATGTGCTCCCGCGTGATCATCCAGTGCAGCTTCTTCTCGCCCCTGAGACTGTCATAGAACCGCTTGGCTCCCTCCGGCACGAGCGCCTTGTCCGAGTGGATCACCATCGTGGCGGCCCTGATCTCAGGCCCAGCATCGATCGAGTTGAACTGCAAGAAGCTCTCAAAAAACATCGTCGCCGAGCGGTTCTCCCAGCGCGCGCCCGTGTTGCGGGCCGTGCCGTAGTAGTCGTACGCCTCCTGGCCTGGCATCGCGAGTTCCTCGTTCAGATCCCTCGAGACGTTCTTCATGTAGTCGACCTCGCCCGTCCGCTCGAACGTGAGGCGAGCCTGACGGCCAAGCTCAACCCGGGCCTCGTACTTGTCCCCGAGCCAGGCACGGAACACCGCCGGATCGTGGAAGAAGCCAGCGATCGTGACCACAGCCTTCAGATCAGGCTCGCTTGCGGCAGCCTTGGCGGAGTAGCCGCCCCCCGAGCAGATCCCGATGAGGCCGATCGCATCCGCCTTCACCTCGGGCCGGGTTTTGAGGAAGGCGAGCGCCTGGCGCACGTCCTCGACCTTCATGTGCGGGTTCTCGTTGTTGCGAACGACCCCGGAACTCTCGCCAAACGTGCGGTGGTCGAAGGTGAGCGCCACGTAACCCGCCCTGGCGAGCTTTGCTGCATAGGTGGCCGGCACCATGTCCTTGTGGTTGGTCTGGGGTCCCTCGACGAGGACGGCCGGGGTGGGGCCACGAGCCTCAGCCGGCACATACAAGGTGCCGACGATCCGGTCCTGGCCGGACAGGAACTCAACCCGCTTCGTCGTGAAGTCGCCAGCAAGGGCCGTCGTGGACAGGGCGGCGGTGGCCAGGGCGGCGGTGGCCAGACGCAGGGCAGTGCGGGGCATCGGGGTCTCTCCTTCGGGGTTGACCGGCCGAACCGTTCGGCCGCGTCGATGGAGAGGATCATGCCGGCAACTGGCCTTGCCCGATTGGAAGATCTTGCGCGATTGCTGGGTGGGCGCTGGCCGGCTCAGCGGGCTGCCAAGGCGTAAGCGGCGGGCGTCTGGCCCAGCGCCTTGCGGAACACGTTGGTGAGGTGCGCCTGATCATAAAAGCCCACCGCCAGGGCCACCTCAGCAAGCCCGGTGTGCCCCGACCGGATCAGGCGGCAAGCCCGCTCCAGGCGCAGGCGTAGAACGAACTGGTGCGGAGCAAGGCCTGTGGTGGCCTTGAACAGCCGCGCGAACTGGAAGGGTGAGTAGCCGGCCGCCTGTGCCAGGCTCTCCAGGCTCACATCGGTGGCCAGATGCTCTTGGGCATAGTCGAGCGCCGAGCGCAGCTGCGCCGCTCCAAGCTTGCCCTTCGGCGCCAGCCGCTTGCTGCCCCCGCTCTGCCCGTGTGCCCCAAGAAGGTGAAGGGCGAAGGCTTGGCCCAGGGCTTCGGCATAGAGCGGCTCGCCCGGTGAGGAGAGTTCGGCGGCAAGAGCTCTGGCAAAGCTGTAGGCTGTGGTCTCGGGAATGCAGCGCCGCTCGGCGAAGGTCTCGGTGGGCTTGGGTGCGCGCTCCTCAAGGATGGCCTCGACCATGGCGGGTGGGAGGGCGACAGCCGCGAAGGTCATCTCCTCGCGCCAGAATGGTGCGTTGGTGTCGCCCTCTGACTGCAGGCAAAAGCCGCCGGTCGCGAGGGGGGCCTCAAGGGTGCGGTCGCCTCGCCGCCAGCCAAAGCGAACGGGCGCGCCGAGGTTGACGATGAGCCTGTGTCCGACGAGGACGTGCTCGTCATAGGCGTGCGGCGCCATGCGGTGAACCTCAAACAGCAAGGGCGAGCGCCAGCCCTGCCGCACGCTGGACAGGACCACCGACGAGCCCGAGGCCGCCGCATAGGGCCGACCCGTTCGGGGGTCGATGAGCGCGATCGCGCTGTCGTCGGCTGAACCTGCTGCCATCCGAGGAACGTACCATACCTGCGCTCAGCTGCTTGAGAGCGGCGCAAAGCTCGCTCGGCCCGAGCTATTCCGGCTCCTCTCCGATGCTCGTCCGGGCGATATCCTGCTTGTTGAGCAGGTGGACCGCCTATCCCGTCTCAACGCGGCGGACTGGGAACACCTGAAAGGGGAGCTTGCCGCAAGGCGTGTGCGCGCTGTGGTACTGGACCTTCCCACGTCGTGGGTGATGGCGATCACTAAGGCCGATGAGTTCACCGCCCGCATGTTCGACGCAATTAACGGCATGATGCTTTACGTGCTCGCCGCAGTCGCCCGGAAGGTTTACGAGGACCGTCGCAGCATACAAGCTCAAGGGCAGGAAAAGGCGAAGGCCGCAGGGCTCTACGTTTGCGTGAGCCATCTCAGACCAGAACAGAAGCTGCAGCAGGCGCGCGGCGGCTACTCCGGGACGACACACACACCCCGATCCGCAAAGCTGACGAGGACCTCGCGACCAGGGCGAAGGGGCGTTCTCGCTCCATAAACCACGACAAAGAGCACTCCTATGGAGCTTGCAACTTCGTACTCAATGTGGTTGCCGAGGTATGATGCCTTGGTAATCTGCCCGGAGAGCGATGCACTCGTCGGAGCGCCATCCGACAGAAGGACAGCGTCCGGCCGAACTGCGACTTGCACGGGGCCGAGGGCTTGGCCGCGGTGGGGCACTGACAGCAGTGATGAGCCGATGCTGATCAGCCCCTGTTCACCCTCCCTTCCGACCAAGTTACCGGTAAGGATGTTGGCATCGCCGATGAAATCGGCAACGAACAGGTTAGTGGGCTCTTCGTAGAGCTCTTGAGGCGTTCCTACCTGCGCAATACGCGCGTTAGACATCACTATGATTTGGTCGGAAACGGCAAGAGCCTCCTCTTGATCGTGGGTTACATATGCGACCGTCAAATTGAGGTTCTGCTGCAGTTCACGGATGTCCTCCCGTACCCGCCGGCGGAGCTTTGCATCGAGATTTGAGAGTGGCTCGTCGAAGAGCAGCACCTGCGGCTCGAGGACCAGTGCACGGGCGACTGCCACACGCTGTTGCTGGCCACCAGACAGTTCGGAAGGAGAGCGCCTTTCAAGCCCCGCAAGACCAACCAGCCGCAGCTTTTCTTCCGCCATCGCTTGGGCGTCGCGCTTCGGCGTACCCTGAACGGTGGGCCCGTACGCCACATTCTCCAAGACGGACATGTGCGGAAAGAGGGCGTAAGACTGAAACACCATGCTGACGTCGCGATCCGCAGCGGAGAGCCGCGTCACCTCGCTGTCGCCGATCAGGATCTTACCGCCGCTTGCCATCTCGAGGCCCGCGATGAGACGCAACGTTGTCGTCTTGCCACAACCTGACGGGCCGAGCAGCGTCACGAGCTTGCCAGCCTCGATGGTGAACGAGACGTCGTCGACCGCAGTGACTTTCCCGTAGCGCTTCGACACACTTTGGAATCGCACCGAAGCGGCACACTTCTTTACGGCCCCAGAGGGCTGGCGAACGGAGGTTGTTACCAGGTTCATCAGACGGCCTCTGCAACGAGAGCGCCGGCGGGTGCTGCGCGTCGTCCAAGCCGGCGCTCGCCAACGACTGCCTGAATACCCAAGATGGCGAGCAGCATAACGGCGATGAGGACGGTGGAATAAGCAATCGCAAGACCGACCTCGCCGGCCTCCACCCGGCCGATGATGTAGGTCGTCGCCATGTTGTACTCTGCAGTCACGAGAAAGATCACCGCACTCACGGCTGTCATCGCTCGTACGAAACTGTAGACCAGCGACGCAACGATAGCCGGGCGCAGCAAAGGCAGCACAACGCGCCGGAGCGTCGTCGCGGACCCGGCACCAAGGGTCAAGGATGCTTCATCAAGACTCTTGTCAATCTGGCTCAGAGTGGCAATGCCGGATCGTACTCCAACGGGCATGTTCCGAAACACGAAGCACATGATGAGCACAAAGCCTGTCCCGGTGATCTCGATGGGCGGTACATTGAACGCGAGGATGTACGACACCCCGACTACCGTCCCCGGAATGGCGAAGGACAAGAGAGTGCCAAACTCAAATGCGCGCTGGCCCGCGAAACGCTGACGCGTCAGAAGATAGGCGGTGAGGAGCCCAATTGCCGCTGTGAGCGGGGCGGCGGCAGCGGCAACCTTGATTGTGGCGAAAAAGGAGTTCCAGGCGGATCCCGCGAAATAGAGCCCTCGCTCAGACCATTCAATCCGAAAGCCGGTGAGAAGATGCTGCAAAGTCGGCGTATAATCACGACCAACGGCCCTCACGAAGCCGCCAACGGCAATCACGGCGTAGACCACGACCGTGAACAGCGCCCATGGAATGGCTGCGAGATAGCTCGCGGCGGCCACGCGCCTCGGCAGGGGAAGTGGGAGACCCGCATCGCCCTTCCCAGTTACAGTAGTGTAAACCTTTTTGCCGAGCCAAGCATGCTGAAGCCAGAAGGCGCACAGCGTGAAAGCGAGGAGGACGACCGACAGAACTGCCGCGCGACCCTGATCCTGTGCTGCGCCGACCACGGCAAAGAAAATCTTTGTCGAGAGGACCTCAAAGTTGCCACCCAGGACGAGGGGATTACCAAAGTCGGCGATGCTCTCAACGAAGCCGAGTAGAAAGGCATTCGCAAGGCCAGGCCTCATCAGTGGTAACGTCACGGTCCAGAAGGTTGTCCAGCTCCTCGCCCGAAGGGTTTGCGAGGCTTCTTCAAGGGTTGGACTGATGCCCTGAACGACACCGATCAGCACCAAGAAGGCGATCGGTGTGAAGGCAAGCAGCTGAGCGATGAGAACGCCAGGCAGACCGTAGATCCAGCGCGAGCGCGGGATTGCAAACCAGTCCGCAAGAAGCGCAGTCACCGCTCCCGAGCGACCAAACAGCAGGATGAGCGCGAGGCCAATCACGAAGGGTGGTGTGATGATGGGCAAGATGCTCATGACCCGAAGCGCACGCTTCAGCGGGAAGTTCGTGCGTGTCGCAATGAGCGCGAAGGAAAGGCCGAGGGCAGTGGTTCCAATGCCGACGAGCACACCGAGTAGAAGCGTATTCCAAGCAACCCCGCAGCGCTGATCACCAACGATGCAGTCCAGCCCCCAAATTGAACGATCGAAGAACTTAGAGGTGAAGTCTCCTGGAGCAAAGCGGCCTGCGTTGTCTTGGAACGCGCTCGCTAGGATCGTGAGCACGGGATAGAAGACGAACGTGGCAATGAGAGCGACGATGACCCCGATGGCAGATACGACGAACGCATCGCCGCGACACCAGCCCCAAGCCGCGAGCCCCTGGCACAGGATCATCAAAAGAGAGAATGCCGTCAGGGCAGCGCCGAGACCCATTCCGGCCTGGCTCGGGCCGAGCGTGCCCAGCAGGCCGTCAAGGCCCCCGCGCCATCCGTTCAGGCCGATTGCAAAGCCCTGCGCGACCAGGACCGTGAGGCCGATGAGGCCGGCAGCCACGAGCCAATTGCCTGCCGATTTGGCGTGACCGCTCAACGGAGCAATTGCAAAACCGAGCGGAACTGCGAGGGGCAGTAGCCAGGGCGCTGATCGAATGCCAAGCCCAAGCCCAGAGCTAGCGACGAGGGTGCCGTTGATACCCTCGAACCCGTACCAGGGCAGGACGCCATACCCCGCCCATGCGAGCACGACCCAGACAAGCGCCCCCTTGGCCACCTCGACCGCCGACGTGCGGTGCTACTTCGACAGGTTTTTTACCTCGGCGTCCCACCTAGTCAGCAGGCGCTTGCGCTCTTCGGATGAGCCGTATTTTCCGAAATCGTAAGCGATGAGCTTGATGTCGGCGATCTTTGGCGCCTGAGGCGGCACGGGAGCGCTCTTATTGGAGGGCACCTGATATGACTTTGCTTCGCTGGCTAGCCGCTGCGCGTTCGGAGAAAGTGCCCAGTCGTAAAACTTCTTAGCGCTGTCGAGGTTCTTGGCGCCTTTGACAATGGACATAGACCCGATCTCGTACCCTGTCCCCTCGCAGGGTGCGACCGCCTTCACCGGAGAGCCATCAACGGCGAACGTCACCATGTCGTGCAGGAATGTGATACCGACGGCGGTCTCGCCGATGGAAGTTGCTTTAGCGGGGGCCGCGCCCGACTTCGTGTACTGGTTGATGTTCTTGTGCAGACCTTTGAGGTAGGTAAAACCCTTCTCCTCACCCATCAGCTGAACCACAGTCGCGAGGAGGGTGTAGGCTGTTCCCGACGAGTTTGGATCGGCCACCTGAACCTCGTCTTTCAGCTTTGCATCCAGCAAATCTGCCCAGCACTTTGGTTCGGGCAGCCCTTTCTGTTTGATGAGGTCGGTGTTGAAGCCGAAACCAAGGGCACCCGAATAGATCCCCACCGTCCGACCCTTGGACTGCTCCCACTGGCGCACGGCCCAGTCCTGAAGGTCGGCCAAGGCGGGAGACTTATACTCATCCGTCAGGCCTTCTTGCCCCGCCTGCAGGTGTGGATCGCCTGTGCCACCCCACCATATGTCGGCGCGCGGGTTCTGGGCTTCGGCTTTCAGTTGCGCAAGGACTTCTCCGGCACTCTTTCGCGTCATAGAGACCTTGATGCCTGTCTCCCGCTCGAAGCCATTCACCATCGCTCGGCACCATTCCTCCTGGACGCCGCAGTACATCACGAGCTGCCCTTGGGCATGTGCGGGCAAACCAAGAGAGGCTAGCCCTCCCAGAACGACCGCGGCGAACGTCCAATGATGGCGGCGCATAACGTTTCCTCCATTTTGCTATCCGGCTAACTCAGCCCGTAGAGGCCCCCCGGTCAAGGGGAGGACTAAAGTCTAAGCTTAACGGATACCTGTGAGGTCTTGCAGCGCGCTCGCTAGCTCCGGTGTGCAAGCCATAATTGGATTACCTGCTCTCAGACCGTCGCCAGCAAGAAAGTTGCTAACGTAGCCTCCGGCCTCGGCGACGATGAGAACGCCGGCGAGTGCATCCCACGAATTTATATGCAGCTCACAGAACGCATCCTGGCGGCCGTCAGCCACGTAGACAAGGCCGAGGGTGCCCGACCCTGCCCGGCGAACATTCGCGCCTGCGGAGTAGAGCCGTTGAACCATCTCAATGTAAGGCTCTGGTGGTAGGCGGGGAGACCAGCCAGCCTCGACTGTCGCATGACGCAGGTTTGTAAGCCCGCTTGGGCGAAGTGGCTGGCCGTCGAGCGTCGCCCCCTGGTCCCGGACGGCGGCATAAAGTTCACCGGCCATCACGTCGTACACAACGCCTATCTCGACGCACCCATGGCGAGCCAACGCGATTGAGACCGCAAAATGCGGGATACCACGTGCGAAATTTGCGGTCCCGTCAATCGGATCGACAACCCAGACGTCATCAGTGAAGGAACCGCCTCCCTCCTCACCAAAGAAGCTGTCCGCGGGGAAGGCGATCTCAAGCCTTCGTCTGATAAGCTCTTCGACTTCCGCATCGGTTGCGGTGAGAAAATCCTGGTGGCTCTTGAACTCCGGCAACGATCTTGCGCGCGCCAGATAACGCCTTCTGATGAGTGCACCAGCTTCGCGAGCGACTGCGCAGGCTGTACTGAAGCGAACAGCGAGATCGGCAGATGACATAACCAATCGCAATCTTCGAGGTAAACAGCGGTTGCAGGCTATGAAACTACTGGAGTAACGCCACTTTGCCGGTCTAGCAAGTTGGCCAATGATTAGCTGCCTAGCCAGCACCTCATTGGTGTTTAGTCAGCAGGAGCTTAGCTCGTGGGCAGCTCTTGACGAGCGACGGGGGCATGTCCAACCCTCCGGTAACGCCAGAGCGGGGAGTAAGCAAATGTTCGGGCCGGGTCGAGCAACCGTCGTCAAACAAAGAGATAGAAGGCTCATAGCCGCCCACCCGAGGGACGGCAGGAGACAAACCGTTCGGCGGTTCTGCTTCTTCGGAGATCATTCGGTTTGCCGTGTCGGTGAGGGCATCCGAACCACGGGCTCGAGCCGACCAGAACGGGCCATTGTGACCGGCGTGTTGTGGAGAGCTTGAAGAGAGCCTTGCTTCGCCCGCCGTCTATAGGCATGCGCTAAGTCACGGCAGATACAAAGCTTTCTAAGGTCGCTCGCCAGGCCAAAGGAGAAGCCAAAAGTGGCAATGACTTAGTGGCGGAGCAAGGGAGATTCGAACTCCCGATACGGTTGTGGCTTTCGGATCCCGGAGTAGAGCTAAGTTTCCAGCGACCGTGTTCATGATCGCGTCAACACATAAGGATGGGTCCGTCGACCTGATCGAGTTTTTGTAACTCGCGCGGCACGCGTTTCGTTCAGAGCAACTGCACACGCTGCGCGAACATATATATAGACGAATAGAAACGGGCTGGTCACAGTGAAAGGATAAGGCGCTAAACCGACAAGGATTGATGGACCACATGACTACTACAGCACGCCTGGGAACGAAATACATCGACCACTCGGGCAAGATCTACGGAAAACTTCGCGTTCTATCGATGGATGGGCATGCGTTATCTCCGAACGGCTACCCGCGCGTCATGTGGCGGTGCGTCTGCGATTGTGGCCGCGAGCATCGCATCCCGGCTGTGGCTCTGCGCCAGGGCTATTCTCTCCAGTGTGACGCATGCAAACCCCAAACAGCGAGGTGGAAAGAACCTTCGACGCCGCACGACACGCAGCTGGCGGTAGAAAAATACGAACTGACGGAGGATCAGTGGACGCAAGTCGCCCCGCTCCTGCCAGGCAAGGTGACGGACTGGGGACGAACAGCCCGTTGCAACCGGAGCGCCATCAATGGCGCCTTGTGGGTGCTCCGCTCGGGGTCACCGTGGCGTGCCTTGCCAGAACGCTATGGCAGCTACCAGACGCTGCATCAAAGGTATAAGCGTTGGTCCGAGGCTGGAGTCTGGACACACGTTTTCGCGGTTCTGCTGTCTGATCCCAGCAACGCCGATCGAGCTCAAGATGCTTTGCTCGCTCAGTCGATTGCGAAGTGCGGACGCCCTCGCACGGGGCGCAGGTCAGACAATCGAGGCTCGGCAACCAAGACGACAAGGGTGATCGCTGCGGGAGACTCGTCGCAGCAGCCATCAGCCTGATGCGTCGCCCCGGCCCCTAGTCCGCCTGCTTGGCCCGCAATGAGACCCAAAGATGGAGCTAACCTGCCTCGAGGCGGTCACGAGACCCCGTCCTCCGTTCGACAGAGTACCCGGAGCTCCAGCAAGTAGTGACCGATAGAAATTAGTTGCGCGATTCCGGTTTGGCCTCAGTCTTGAGCCATGCCCACCTCGAGCTTGTACCAGTACCGTCCCTTGCCCCAGGGTTTGTTCCACGATCTCCTTGTGCGGCTCGAGAGCATAGCGGTTGGGACCTACGGCGGCTTCTTGCGCCTGCCCAAAGATCGCCAGCAGGTCATGCTTGCCGTTCTAGCCAAAGCAGCGCGGCACCTCCTCATGTTCAAGAGCCCGCGCACCACGCGATCCGGCATCGACCGCGACCTGATCGCAATAAAGCCTCTCGTCGCCTCGATGCGACGGGCGAAGTCGCGGGAGCTCATCGCGGAGCACTACGGCTCTGTGCCCGAGGGCTTCTTGGGTGCTCTGTCGAAGACGAGCGGCCCTCAAACGGTGATCTACTACGATCTGCTGTTCAATACCTTTGTCGACCCGCGGAACCAGACGGTCGCCCTGGTGGTCAAGCAGCTCCCCGAGCTCGACCTCAATCGGCTTCTGACCCTCCTCGAGCTTGACCCGGTGTTCCTGCGCCCGCGGTTCGCTCTCAAGGTGAAGAACGAGGCAGAAGCAAAGGCGCTTAACGTCACGCTCGGTCTGATCCGGCAGGTCGTGGGCGGGGCCGCGAACGACGAGGCCCTGCGCCAATCCATCCGTGACATGGGGGAGCGCACCCCCCTCGCGACCTGGGCCTCGAATTGGCTCCGGCGCGTGCCTCAGATCAGCTACCCGGCGTTGAGCCTCGGCGATCACTGGCTGCCGCTCGACAGCGGGGCGAAGCTGACCGAGGCGGGCCTTCGCTTGCAACTTTGCGTTGGAACGCCGTCCCGGATCATCGGCGTGCTCAAGGGCGAGCGGTTCTACTTCGAGTACAGTAAGCGCGGCGTCATCGCAGAGATTCAGGCCATCGGGCCGCAGCGACACCTAGTGCTCGCAGGCGTCCACCTTGCCGGGAACGGCATTGTCCCCCGTGTGCTCCGTACCGAGGTTGAACGGCAGTTCCTCGCTGCCGGTGTCCCAGGCCTCGACTCCTGGCCGGAGGACTGTCCCTGGCGCATGGTCGAACGGGTCTGCCGTCACGAGTTCCCTCACACCGATGACGGGTTTGGTCTCGATCGCCTGGAACACGACGACTTTGCTGGCCTCGAGCAGCAGGTGGCAGCCTGATGGATGCGCCTGTGGTGCAGGTCGAGGCGTGCGCGCCCTCGCGTGAGGTTCTGCGTGAGCGCTCGGGGCAGCGCCTCGGCACGCTCGAGGTGCAGCCCTATACCTGCTGGGTGATCGCCAGAACCCCGAGCGGACAGGTCGTGGGTATCTACGAGCCTGAGCCACGAGACCGGACGCGCAATGCCTCAGGGTACGTGATCGGCTCGGGTAACCTCCTCACCGGCCTTTTGCTTCTAGAGCGCTTTAAATCGGAGCGAGCACGTTGAGACGCTATCCGGAGCACGACGGTGCCGGTTGGCTCGAGCTCGCCATATGGCTGACCTGGGGTGGGCTTCGCCTTGCCGTTTGGCTATGCCGGAGGCTGCTCGGCCTGACGTGGAGGCTCCTGGTGAACCTCACCGTCATCGCGTTCGGGTTTGCTCTCGGCTTCCTGTGGGTGACGCGTCGGAAGACCTGACGAACTTGCTTCACACCGGGCCGGCCGTTCTCTCGCGTCGGGGTTTCCGCGGCGCTTTTTTGCTCGGGCCAGCTCACGTCGTGCGCCATGGGCTTTGTTCAGGTCGCGGGCGGCCCTGCATTCCGCCGTAGTCGTGGAGTTCTCGACGGCTGCAAGCCACCTGTAGTCGAGATGAGTGGAGCGGCGAGGCCGAGGCTGTGACGAGGCGGAGGACGCAACCTCATAGTCTACGTAGTTCGCTTAGTCTCTGTAGACTCTATAGACTATGAGGTTCACTCCTCGACGCCGCCCATCACGACGTCGTCGGCCATGCAGCGTTGTAGTGGCACCGATCGAGACGAGACTGGTAGCGCGCCTTGCCGGTCAGCAGGTTGCCGGCTGAGTTCCGCAGCGACCACGGCGCGAGGGGCACCATGTCGATGCTGTCCTCTCTCGGGGCATGGACCACGTAGCCCTCGCCCGGAGTACCGGCGTCCATCGCGAGCACCAGGCACTGCCCGTCATAGTACGTCGTACCACCCCTCCCGCCCTTCTGGCCCTTGTCGCCCATGAGCCCGAACCAGAAGCCGGGCCCGGCCGTGCTCCAAAGCTTGAGCAGAGCCGCATGGTACTCGGGTGTGATCGCACCTCGGTTCTTCAAGGTGTCGACCCTCACCAGGAAGGGGTCGCGATCGCTCAGCACGACGGAGCGCTTCCACTGCCATTCGCTCAGCCGAATGGCATCGGCCGCCTCCGTCCAGACCTCCAGGGTCACCTTGTAGCGGGCCTGATACTTGGCTCGTGTGCCGTCAGGTCCATTGTCGAACAGGGTCGCCTGCAGGAGCGTGATGGCGTCGAGGGCCGGCAGACGCGCCTGCGGCAGGTCAGATGACGGGGTGGACGCCACGGCAGGTGCTGCCTCGCCGAGTATCGCACGAAGCTGCGCTGCGAAAGCGGGATCGGCGGCGATCCTGTCGAGGAACGCCTTCGGGTCGAAGGTCGAGGTCGAGGTCATAAAGGTCTTCCGTGGCGAGAACGTCAAAGGGGAGGGGCGCCGGCACGTTGAATCCACGCGGGCGCTCGGTTCATCGCTATGAAGAGGAGAGAGGCCTGCAGGCCTATGGCGCCGGGCCTCCAGCCACCATCCTCACCACACGCCCGTGCCTGTTGAGGGTGAGGCACCAGATCGCCTCGTTAGACCGGAGAGCGACGGCCGCCAGAGCCAGACTCGCGATCCGCATGGCCGGCCCATCGCCCCGCAAGAACCCGCCGGCAGCGATGTGCGCGAGGGTGAGGAGGACGGCTCCAGTAGGGCCGGTGTCCGCCTCGATCACCTCAGCCATGCGCTCCGCCATCTGGTACACGACATCAGTCGCCGCCTTCACGCGCTCCAGCGGACCGCTCGCCTCCCAGGAGAAAGACGCCGGCTCGCGGCCAGGGCCGATGATGAGAACGCTTCCGGCGAGGCTCATACCTCCACCTCCGTCGATTCGAGATGGATGAAGACACCATCATCCATCACGACCTCGCAGAACTGCGCGAAGGCCTCCTCCGGGTCCACCGGCATGGGCTCACTCATGCAATCCTGCCACTGCGACCTCACGAGCTCGTTCCGGTAGGATGTTGCGCTCTCCTCGAGGCTGAAGACCCGCACAGATCGGATCTCCTCGTCTCCGTGAACCACCACGAGGTGAACCTGGCGGCGGGCCGACGAGGCATCTGCGCCCCCGAGCTCCCGAACCGTTCCCTGCCACCCGCAAGCAGTGCAGGCAGCGAGGTGGTCGGCGTCCCACCCGTGGTCGTGTGACGGCGTCCGGCCGTCGGGATCGGAGCCTTGCCTAGACAAAGCGGTCCAGATCATCGCCTGGACGGCGATGTCGTCGCTCCGAACGCAGGAGGGACACCTGTAACTGTGTTGGTTGCCGGAGGGCTTGCGGTGATAGCGTCTACGCATGGGGTTGGCCTCGGCCTTCGGCGCGCGCCATGGCGGCGGCCTCTGCCTTCTCCTCCCACGCGCAGAGGTCCTGCACAGCGCTGGACCAGTCGCAATCGGGGCACGCCGCCGGGCTCTCCGTGCCGTACTCCCGTCCATGAACGTCTCGCCACTCGCCGTCGGGTCCAAGCTCCGACCAGATGGGCTTGCACTCGATCTGAATGCCCCGATCCTGGTCGCAGTGCGGGCAGGCCATGGAGTGAGTCTGTTTGGGTCCCATCACACGCCCTCCGAAAAGCTGGCGACAGTGCCTTCGTGGTTGCACTCGTCGCAGCTGGCAGGGCATTCCGGCCCCCACTCGTAGCCGCCGACCTCCTCACAGTCATAGTCCTCGTCATCGACGGTGGTGATGCGGGTCCAGTTGCCATAGCACCTGATGAACAGCTCATCTTCGTTGCCGCAGTTCGGGCAGCGGATCCCGATGCTTTTTGCAAGGCTCATCACGCCACCACCTTTCCAATGGCAGTGCCGATCAGGGGACAGTCCGAGATGCAGTCCTGCACCCGCTCGTCATCGGCCTTAAGGGCACCGGTGGCGACCTGCTCCACCACCTCCCAGGCGTCATAGCTCTCGGCGAACACGAGGGCGAGGCTGCGCCAGCAATCGAAGGGCGCTTGCACCTCTTCGCCATTGTAGAACAGGCGAAGGTGCGGATGGTCGGCCTTGATGGACAGGGCGAGATTGATGGTATCTGCGAGGTCATCATAGATCTCGAGGCAGTGGGTCGGGTGATCCGGCAAGCCCACCTGCAGCTGCACCTCCTCGTAGTCGTCGAGCATGGCAGACGCGGTGCGGTCCCCGCATTCGAAGGTTGGACGAACGGCGAGGTAGGTGCAGCGCCCGAAGGGGAATTGCGGGCGTGCGAAACCGACCGCCGAAGTGACGGTGTTCGTATTCATACTAGAAACCTTCATTTGGGATGAAAGTGTAGGCGGGCGCTAGGCGCCTGCCCTTTTCCGGAACCCTTGGGGTTTACCTGGAAGACTGCGGGCGCACGAAAGGGACGGCCAAAAGGGCCGCTGTGTTGGTCATTGCTCAAATCCGAGTGAAAGGAATGGTCCGGCCAACGCCGAATCACTGGCGCGCTCTCTACGGGACTGATGCACTCATGTCAAGGATGCAGATTTGCAACTTGTTCAGGTGCTCCAGAACCACTCCACGCTCGTGTGCTAAAAGGGGGTGTTTTTAGAGCATTTCAGAACGGGTTTATTACCATGAGAAGAAGGCCGTGCTCCGCCGGCGTCGAAATCTTTGCCACGATCGCTGACGCTTTGGACGACGTCACGAGAGTGATGGGCCGAGCCGATCCGAACGCTCGCCAGGTCATCATCCTTCTCGACATCATCGATCTGGCCCTGCGAGGCGCTGGTCTTACCGACGATGAGCCGCGGCTTGAACGAACGGCAACAGCACTGGCAGCAAAGCGTGGGCTTCGACAGGACACGATCTCGAAGGTCCTACGCGCTCTCGAGCACGAGTACGGCTATGTTTTTGGCCTGCACGACAAGCGTGATCGGCGAGTGCGGCACTACTATCCAACACCGGCCGGGCGTGACTTTGCTGTCGAATGGGCGCGGCGCAGAGGCGTCGATCTCACGTCCGCTCCGATGGAGACCGTGAAACCACCACTGCGCCCGAAGGTGGACCGATCTGCAAAGCGGTAAGGGCCCGCCGAGGCTCTGGATACGGCCAAGCGGTTCTGACGGGGATGGGGCCGTGCAATGCGTGCGGCGCTCTCGGGCCCGAGATCATTTCTATTTTGACGAAGTACCTACCTGTTGAGCTAAGATAAAACAATCAACAGACCAGAGGTACTACATCGCACTTATCCGTGAAATCTCAATCTTCTCAAGTATGTCGATGAATCATGGATGATGCGCCCTCAAGCGCATCATCTATTGTCTTACATAAATCTATAACTCCAAAAACTATCGCCCCTATGTCAAAAACATCTCGCCTCAAGCCCAACAAAGCCTCACGTCCTACCCTGAAGAGGCTGCAGGACAAGGGTATCCTCAGCCGCATGAGGGTCGGACTGCGTCACATCATCAAGACCGACGGGACCGTGGAGGCCCTCGGCTACGACATTGGCCCGTTGCCGAATGGAAAACTTTCGAACTTCCATCCAGGCGCCGCGCAAACCTACCAGTCCGTCGTCGACTATCACGGGCAACGGGCCGAGTTATCAGCCACCCTCGGCCGTGAGGATTACCAGGGGCATATTCTCGAGGTGAGCACTCACTTTCCGCGAAATCAGCTCGCGACGGATCTTCTTGGCGCAGCCGGCATGCCATGGCTCACGGGGCCACATCAGAGCCCCACGGCATACGGCGATGCAATCCTCGTTACGGACAACCGCATGCACTGGTGCCTGCGTCCCTGGCGGGTCCAACCAGGTGAGGTTGCGCTTTTCGACGGTATGCTCACCACGCCCCGTAGCCTCTTACAGAGCCTGGGGGGGCACGACTGGATCTTCTTTCACGAGGAGCCCAATCAGACCGACATCGTCTCGATCATGGTCCGCTGGGTCTGAACGTGGAACATCCTATGACGATGAACAGGAGCGCTAACATTTCGGATGGTCGCACGTCGGCCGTCTGCGCCGATGCAACCCAGGCGCCAGCTATGGCCGATTGCAATTCAGCGCAGCCGTTGTGCGCTGATACTACGATGTTACTGACCGTCGAGGTCTGGGTCGCTGGCGCTGACGTTGCGGAAGCTCTGTCGCGGCGCAGGGCTGTCGAACGCCAAATGGAGCGTCGCCCCATCGAGCATGTAGGCAGCGGATGTGGGCGCATGTTCTATGATCTCTGGTGCGAGCAGACAGGCAAGGATCCTCTAGCGGGGCAAGGCGACGTGATCGCCGATGCGGAGTTCCAGTGTGCGACCCCGGCCTTGAGCGACCTTGCCGTCGAGGCTCTCGCCGAGAGCATCGTCAAAGAGCTTGAGGTAGAGCTTGGGTTTGCCGTTGCCGTCAATCTGACGCTCAACGATGGCGACGGTGATGCCGATGTGGATGGCGAGGCAGCGTTTTCGATCGATCCGGACGCACCCGTTCTGGTCCTCATCACCGAACGCGATCATGCTCACCTCCTGGCTGCCCTGCGCCGGGTCACGTCAGATGGCGGACTCGAGGGAACACTAGAGGCAGAAATCGCAGAGAATGGGTGTTGGGACGTCATGAGCAACGCTGAGCTCGTTGAGCTGGGCGACAGGTTCAACAGCTCCGCCGTCATTTCGTTTGGCTGCGATAGGGCGACCCCGGCTATGCAGCCGTGAGGTGACGCTCAAGAAGAGAGGCGAGTATCGGTTCTCTGAATCGGGCGCACATACCCGATTCAGGAAACCAATTGGCCGAAAGGACGGGCGCCCTGTAGACAGGCTTCAGCCACTGAGCGCTGGAGGTGACCTCGAGGTGAACATGACTCCTCTCCCGGCTGATCGCTTCCGCTACTTCTCAGCCTACGGCGAGGCTGCCTGTGTGGCTACGGCCTACGTGCACGGCTGGTACCTCAATCCTCGAGGCGTGCGGCTGGATGGCGATTGCGGAAGCTACTTTCGGCTTCGGATGATCGACAACACCGAGCAGGCTCACGTCTGTATGTTGCTTGCTTTTCGCATCGGTGCCGAACGAGCAGGTTGCGCGATCAACGACCTCCTCACGGATGAGAGCCTCGCAGAATGCATCGAGGATGTCCGTAGCGGCAGCGATCAATACGACGATAGTGCGACAAAAGCCGTTCGCCGCATCATGTGCGAGCGGCCGTTCGCGAGCGATCAACAAATCATCGAGGTCTTTCGATTCTACCAGACAGCAACACAACGAATTGTTGGCTCACCCGGCATGTGGGCGTGGGTGGAAAGCATCACGGCGGCATTGCTCAAAAAAGGACAGCTTTGTGATCGCGAAGTAACTGCTCTGAAGCCGCTCCTCTTGCTAATGCCGCTCAGTGTAGAGCTGTCCTAATGTCCAACTCGCGAGGCAATTCGGCGTGGTAGGTTGAGCGTTATGGGTCTGAGAAAGAGCATCTACGCGATGGCCTGCCCACAATGCGGCCAGGATGAGGAGCTCATCGTTCGGATGTCCGGCTGGTACTACCTGCGAAATGCAGACCCCCAGGATGACGATGATGCAACCACGATCGAACAGGCTGAGACGGACGACGGCCCTTATGACTTCGACCACCACTCCGGCGTTTGGTGCTGGCAATGTGGCTGGGCGGGCTTAGCCGGTGATTGCACCATCGAGGACGAGCCCGAGGCTGAAACTGCGCAGGACATACAGACGCCTTGAGCAAAGAAGGGCTACGGCATGTATGCCATGGCTTGCCCGCAATGCGGCCAGGATCAGGATCTCGTCGTGCGCATGTCCGGGTGGTATCACCTGCAGAACGATGATCCAGCTGATAACGACGACGCGACCACCATGAAGTAGCGCAAACCGATGATGGACCGTTCGACTTCGATGCGTCGTCCGGCGTCTGCTGCTGGGAATGTGGCTGGGCGGGCACGGTCGGCGACTGTGCTGTGACTGGTGAGGTTCGGGTCGGGGAAGCCGACTGACACGCGCTCGAGGGCATGAGGTGGCGTGCGACCCACCGTGCGTGTCAGACGACGGGAACTAAACATGTTTATAGGTGAGACGAGGTCTTCCGGTGTAAGGTTCAGGTGTTCATTCAGTGGTTATCATGAAAGCACCAGATCCTTACACAACCCTGCACCTTGATCGAGAGAACTGGCCCCGTATTCTCGGAGATCTCCTTCGCAGCCAAACACTTTACCTGCATCGCGAACACCCATTTGTCGGGCGCCTCCATGTAGCCGCGTTCGATGATTACGGCGTGAGTCGGAGCGACTTCTATCGCCGGCGGATTTTCAGCTGTCTTGTGGACGAGTTGCCGACGATGAGCATGCAGGTCGTCGCCGGGCAGGGCTGCGCCCTCGAGGCGCTCCTTCGCGGGCCGAAATGGGGGAGGGGAGAGCGGATCGATCCGACAGCATGGGCCCGCTCGAGCCAGCGTCGTGAGGCGATGTGCCCTCAAGGGGCCCTGGCGTGGTTCCGGGAAGAGGATGCGCTTGAGGGGTTCTCATGCGAGGTGAAGGAAGTCGCTGGCGCGATCTGGGCCGCCATGGAGGGGATCTATGCCGAGATCGAACAATTCCACGAAGTCCACCGTCCGGCCTCGGAAAGGGAGGGCGTTCAGCGCGTGTCAGCGAAAGCAGCCTAAGGCTTGAGCGCTCACCAATCATCAAAGGCTTGAATCGATCAGCGTGGTATCGATTCAGAACTTCCATTGGACGCGAGAACGGTCGGCCGGCACGATGCAGTGCACTGTGAAGCGGACGGCCAAATGCCGTGCCGCCGCTTCTCATGCTCACCTTAAGCTTGCCCTCGGCAACGTCTACACCAGTCCCGCAGCTGGTGCTCGCCGAGGCGCTGCTGTACCGGACAGACGAACAGGACAAGCCATGGCGTCAGCCGAGACCACCGCTGAGTTCGATCTGAAGGGCGAGAAGCTGCGGGCGGCTGTCATGGCGAAGCTGGTCGAGAGGGGGGTGGTCGAGGTGCGTATCGAGTTCGACGGCTGTGGTGACGAGGGTCAGGTCGACGAAATCGTTGCTGTGCGAACGGACGGCGTGACTGATCTGCTCGACTGGCCCTGTGAGATCCCGGGCAAGATGATGGGCGTGGGACGTGTATGGGATCCCAAGCACCGGACGATGGTTCTGCTCGATGCACCCCGCCCAATGACGATGTACGACCTTTTGGATGCATGGGCTTTCGACCTCCTGGAGGAAACCGGAGTGGACTGGGTAAACAACGAGGGCGGCTTTGGCGAGATCGTCATTGACCCCGTCGAGGACTCGATCAGCTGCGAGATGAATCAGCGCTACGTCACCCATCAGACCTCGGAACACGAGCTCTGATCATGGCGGACAGCTACCATCATGCTCTCTCAAGTGTGAAACGCTGGGGAGGCACGCCGGAGGACTATACCGCGATCCACCGTTGGTTTGATGAGAGCAAGACCATCACGTGCGACTTTCGCCATCGGGCGCTCAGACACCACGCCGAGGGCATCGCGCTTTGCGTACAGATCTTTGGGCCGGTTCTCGTGACGAGCGCCGGACGAGAGGTGATGACGCGCTGGATTGCCGAGCAACACGTCCGAGAGGACTTCGGTCGTATCCCATCTTTTGTGGATTGGGTTCGGGCGATCAAAGCTGAACCCTGGATGGGGCGGGTGCCAAAGCTGAACGACGGCAAGATGTCGTCAAGGTCCACACCACCTTCAGAACACTCGATGACCGAGATTCCCTCCCTGAGTTCAATCTAGCGCACCACTTGCTAGCTTGACACCGCTGGTGCAACCCTGCCGGGCGCGTCGATTTTGTTTCGGCTGCAGTGCAAGAGCCGTGTTCTCGCGTAGCAGCGTTGTACGACTTTGCGGTGCCACGACCGTCAGCCCTCCAACTTCATTCAGTGCAATATATGGGGCGGGTAAAGCGCGTCGCTTAGCCGGCATTCCCTCACAGACGAGATGCACGATCTGAATATAGTGAGCGACTGGGCCAACTCCGCTTCGGCAGCGCGAGCCGCCGCATCGGGGCGTATTGACAGACCTCCCAGGTGTTTGACGTCTCGCCGAGTTCCACCGGCGGTCGTCGCGGTAGCCTGTCAACGGAGAGCTCGCGCCATCAGCCTCGCAACTGTTCACTCGGGTCCACTGTCACGCGCCGGCGTGGATACAACGCGGGAACCATGTTCCAGTCCTGGATAGAGAGCTGGTGGGGATCGTCGGTCATCACGGCCCCCTCACAGCGTTGACAGGAGGGCAGTCAGGCGAGCCCCGCCGATCTCGGTAACGGTTGAGGCGATCACCTCGCCGGATGCATTCAGGACATAGTTCGCCCGTTCACAGTCCATACGTTTCAAGGCATGTGCCACAACGGTCAGGTTAAACATCAACGAAGACCGTTGAAAGATCATGCTGTCAACGGTTTTCGTTTATGTTAATCGAAAACCGTTGAAGGACGTTTGCATGATTCAACCCGCACAATCACGCGCTGCACGAGGCCTGCTCGACTGGTCTCAACAGGAACTGGCGAGCCGATCGAACCTCGGCGAGAGTACCATCCGAGACTTCGAGAAGGGACGCCGCGTGCCGAGCCCGAACAATCTCGCCGCTGTGATGCGTGCTCTCGAATCGGCCGGCGTCGAGTTCATTCCCGAGAACGGCAGCGGGGCCGGCGTGCGGCTTCGGAAGGAGAAGGTGCAGTGAGCGAGCAGACCTATGCGGTGATCAACAGCGAGGATCTCGCCGCAACCCTTACCGGCTTCGCGATCAGCCTCGTCGCCGCGACCCGGGACCAATCCCTGTCGGCAAACGAGACGCTCGAACTGCTGGCGAACGAACTGCAGGACCTGGCCGACCGGGCACCAAACACACCCGCCGCCGAGGCCCTCGAACTCACGGCCCGGATGCTCGTTGCCTCGGAGCCGCCGGCCGTGGACGAGGGCCTGCGCCCTGACCAGCTCACGATCGAGAACGACGGGTGAGCGTCAAGTCCGAGATGCCACAGCGGCTCCTGAATGCGGCCGTGGCATTCTATCAAGCGGCCTCTCGTTGCGAGTTCACGATCTGCGTAACGCCGCTGCAGAGGCATGCTGTCGGTGCGCCGACTGTGGTGAATTACGCGCTGTCGATCGAGCTCTACCTCAAGCTGCTGAACCTGCTGCAAACCGGTACGCCGCCAAGGGGTCATCACCTGCTTGCCCTTTTCGACTCGCTGGTCCCCGAAACCCGCGCCATCATTGTCGAGAAGACACGGTGCGCCTATGGCAGCGAGGAAGACCTGCGGGAGAGGATCGAGGGCATCTCGAAAGCCTTCGTGGACTGGCGCTACGCTCACGAGCACGAGTTCCTTTTCGTCAGCAACGATCACCTGACGGACCTAGCCTATGGGCTGCACGTCACGCTCCGCCGTTTGTATCCAGACTTGGTCAGCTGCTACGGCGAGTAGGTCGGGGGTGGCGATCCGTGCGCGGTGCACCTAGCCCCAATTGACAGCCTCCATCTTGAACCTCGCTCCAATTTGTTCTATATCCTTGAACATATCGGAGGGCCACTCGATGGGCACCATGAAGGGAAGCGATCTGGGTTCGGTGGAGCAACACGTCCTGCTGGCCGTATTCCGCCTACGGGGCAAGGGGTACGGGGTCAGCATTCGAGACGAGATCGCGGCGCGCGCCGAACGGGATTACTCGCTCGGCTCAATCTATGCAGCGCTCGAACGACTCGAGGGTAAAGGCTACCTGACCTCGGAAGAGGGAGAGCCCACCGCGGAACGGGGCGGCCGCCGCAAGCTGTATTTTGACATCACGGCCCCGGGCAAGCGGGTCCTGCAGGACGCGCTGAACACCACGGATAAACTGCGCGAAGGCATCGACCTCGGGGGAGTGCCAGCATGAGCGAGACCAACAAACGCCACGACGAGGCGCAATTAGAATTCTACTCGTCCTATACCGACATGGGCGGTGTTTCCCCGCGGATCATCGGGCATCACATATTGCCCGTCCACGGACGGGCGCCGGCCGTGACGGGGCAGGGTGCCGCTATAGTGAGGGTTATGGGGAATGCGACCGTCACGGTGAAGGCCGAGTTCATCCCTGGCAAGGCTTCCGCAACCGAAGGAGCCGACACGGCTCAGTTGTCCGGGCACGTCGAGAACCCTGCCGAGCCACCAGCACTGGCTGAGGTCCTGACGCGTCTTCTAGCAAGACCGAAATATCGCGACGCCATCATCGGCGACCGCGAAGAAAAGTTCCGGGTTCATGTCGCGAAGTGGGGTCGGAAGCGGGCTGTTCGGATGTACTGGACCGACACCCTCTCCTCCATTGGCCCGCAGCTCTACAGTGCTCTGAAGCGGCTTGGGTGGTTCGGGGCGATCGTTGCTGGCTTGAAAGGCTTTTTTGGGGGGTGACGGTCAGCGTGGCCACCCCGAGGTCGCGCACTTTACCGACACTAAAGATAACATGTTCCGATCACCCACGCTTTTCGTTGTCGGCGCTGGCGCCAGCTGCGAGGTCGGCCTGCCGAGCGGTGCCGCTCTTCGGGAGAATATCGCCAAGCTCCTCGACATACGTTTCGAGAATGGAGTCCGGCAGCAGTCCGGGGACTATGAGGTGTGGCAAGCGATCTCGATCGCCGCCAAGGAGGCAGGGCACCAAGCTCAGGTGAATGCTTATCGGGCTGCCGCATGCCAGATCGCAGGAGCAATGACGCAGGCGATCTCCATCGACAACTACATAGACGCTCACCGCGGCAACAAGATGATTGAGGCTTGTGGGAAGATCGCGATCGTACGGGCCATTCTGATGGCCGAGAGCCAATCGGCAATCTACTACGGCCAGGACAAGCACAAGCCTTTCAACTACGCGCCGCCGAAGGCCTGGTTTCAACTCTTCTTCCAGCGCCTCACGGAAGGCGTGGCGAGGAGTGAGGTCAAGAACGTTTTCGAGAACGTGGCGATCGTGACGTTCAACTATGATCGCTGCATCGAGCACTACCTATATCACGCGCTGCAAAACTACTATGGAATTGGCGCATCGGAGGCGGCTTCGCTCATGGAGACGCTTCGGATATATCACCCCTATGGGGTCGCTGGACGACTGCCCTGGCAGGCGGAAGGCCAGCCCGGCGTCGCGTTCGGCGATGAAGGTTACGCCCAAACCCTTCTTCATCTGTCCAAGCAGATCAAGACTTTCACGGAGCGTGTCGAGGAGGAGCGCTTCCTAGATGCGATCCGCTCGGAGGTGGCCCAAGCGGAGACGCTCATCTTTCTGGGCTTCGCCTATGCCGAGCAAAACATGGAGCTGCTCACGCCTCCCAAACACAAAGTGGTTGAGGGCGGGCTGACAACAAGGACGCGCAAGGTGATTGGAACCGCCTCAGGCATTTCTGCTGCTGACGTCAAGGTTGTTATAGAGCAAATCGCCGATTTTCTCGATCGGATCGTGAGAAATGACGGTCCGCTTGGTTGTCAGACAAACATTCGGAACGACCTCTACTGTGCCGGGCTTTTCGAGCAGTACCAGCGCAGCATGTCGCGGTGACACTCGATGAAGACCGCAATCGTCGTCACCCTTGCTTGGCTGCTCGCATCTGCAGCGCTTCTTGCTCCCCGTTGGGCCGAACTCACCCAACTTAAGCTGAACGAGCTCGCCGACAAGCTCGCCGGGTTTTTCTCCCCTCTCGCCTTTGCGCTACTGTTCATCGCGACCTGGTCGCAGCGGCAGGAACTTGGGCTACAGCGGCAGGAGCTGGCGCTCACCCGTGAGACCCTGCAGGAGCAGGCGGACGAGCTCGCCAAGACCGCGGCCGAGAATGGCCGGCAAACGGAGATCCTGCAGCAGACGCTTCAAACCTCACGGGAGCAGGCCGTTTTCGAAGAGCATCGGCTTCGAATGTACTATCTCGCCCGATTTATTGAGCACCGTTGCAGCACACAGTCGGTACGAATGCTTGCGCACAACGACGAAACGCGACTTCTCGGCTTTTACTCGCGAAGGGGAGACCTCGGTGAGGGGACCCAGAGTGTTGATCGCACCGTTGAATCGTTCTCCGACGATCTCCGGGGCTTCAACAAGGAAGCCTCAGAGTACAAGGCGGTTGCCCTTGACGACAGAGACACCGCAATGAGGACTGAGATGCTGGAAAAGCTGGACTACGTCATCAGTGAAGCGCAGCAACTGCTCGAGCGCGAGACCTACACCAGCAATCCTTTGATCGCCGCTCGTCTCCAAGGCATCAGATCTCACAAACTGCTGCAGAATGCAGTTCTCGCGCGTCAAGCCGTTGCAGCTTGATCCGTGAACCCGCCGGACATGGCGGCGGGTTCGGCACGATCACCAAACAACATGCGAAGTTCATGCAGAAGCCCTCGAAGGCGGAAGTCGTCTCTTACTTCCTCGCCCTTACCGCTGCCGGGATCGTTAATCTACTCGCAGACTGGTCCGCAATCCAACATACGCTTTGTACGGCGCCTGTCGTCACCAATGCGATCCCTAGTCAAGCGTTCAGCTGCCTCGAGTTCTGGCTTAACAGGTACCAGGACTTGACGGGCGGCATGCTGGCACTTGTTGGTGCGCTTGCAACTGTATGGATGATCCAACGGCAGATCGGGCAGGTCGAGAACCTCGACAGCCGGCGCCGGGGCGACGAGAGCTATGCCTCCCGCTCCGTCCTCCCTCTCGCCCTGAGCACTGTCTGTGACTACGCCGAACGATGCGCTCAGGCACTGGCGGCCATTAATCCTGAGGACCGCACCTCGGTACGCGGGTTCCAACCGCCGGATTTACCTGCGAACTTGGTGGAGCCCTTGCGTGAATGCATACGCTACTCTGACCGCGAACAGGCGAAAGAGCTCGCCGATCTGCTGTCAGCCATGCAGGTTCAGCATACACGTTTGCGTGGCATACCTGCGAGCGCGTTTCGCAACGCCATCATCACGGGTCACACGATAGACTCCAGAATGATCGATACGGCGGATCTATACGCCCGGGCCTCAAACCTATTCGACTACGCGCGGCGATCGGAGGAGGGTAAGATGGTGTCCGTTAGCTTCGCCGACCTGCGATCTTCCCTGTGGCTAATGGGCATACATGAAGGAGAGAACGAGAGTCTCTACAAGCTTCTGGACGCCCGCGAAAACAGGCGAAACGGCTAACGACACGTCGCTTTCAGCTTGATCCATGACCCTGCGGCGAGAGATACGGTTGCTTCCGTTAATTCGCTGATACCCTTTTGTCCCGCAGGTGGTCGAGCCCGCAGACGGGGGCAACGCGTTGTAAGGGAAGCCGGTTTTCGCCCGCAAGATTCAGCGATGAGATAGACATCAACCCCGTAGAGGTACAACGCGTCAGTCAGATATTGCAGAAGTTGCCGGCCGGACGGCGTATCAGGATGCAGCAGTTTTGCCGTATACCCATCGTTGAGCCCGCTGCGGTCGTCGCACTCGCGCATGCTCCATTCTAAAGGTTCGATGCGCGCCCGGATCCTGGAGATCAACGCAAGGTAGACCTTCTCGGCCTTTTCGCCGATGGTGTCTGGTCGAGCGTGTCATCGATCGACCATAGCTTTTGCGAGGCTTCGTGCGTCGGGGCGCCGGAAACAGTGACCTGGCTCGTGCCGACGCTTCTGCATCACGTCGCCTGCTCGTCGGCCCGCTTCGCACTGATCTGCCCGTGCCCACGCCGCGTCCGGCCCTGAGGGCTTGGATTGTCATGAGCTCACCCGTGAGCTCCTCCCGGCGGCGAGCCTCGGCCTGCGCCGCCGCAGTGCGCTCCGTCTCCTCCTAGATCTTCAGCTGCTGGCGCTCGAACTCGGCCGCCCGGGCCTGCTCGGCGGCTGCAGCCTGAGAGGCCTGGGCCGACATCGCCGTGCCGGCGAGACCGGTGACGATGCTAGCGAACGCGAGAGCTTCCATGCCGGTCATGCGCTACTCCACCAAATCTGCCCGAATGCGCCGCACCAGGCGCAGCAACCCGTCGAGCCCGGCCTCAATCATCGACAGCAGGAAACTCAGGATCAGCGCCGGCCGGTGCACCAGCGCTGCAGCCAGCGACGGCCAGGGCCGGGCGGCCGGCGAGGCAGTCAGCAGCACACCCCATGCCAGATCCGGCGACACGGGCGGCCCGGGCAGGTCCGCCACGCCGATCTCCCGACGCTGTAGCCGCTCGTATCAGCGGGCGACCTGCACGACGGCCGCCACCAGCACGACGAGGATCGAAGCGAGCCAGATCATCGGCCACCTCGCACCACGGTGAAGCGCGCCCGACGCTCCTCAGGGCCGCTCGATCAGCTTTTGAACGACCTCGACCTCATCCTTGAGGAAAGCCGCGACTGCCGCCTCCGCCTTCTTACGTCGCTCTGGAGGAGCACTCTCAAGCGCGGCTGCGATGCCCTCAGCGCTCAGCACGACGGAACCTCAACGATGGTTTCGACAGAAAATTGAGAGCGGATGTACGAGTCCGCGCGCCCACTTTTCCTCCCCCCGGCTCCGATGCGCGCTGTCGCGCAACTCGAAGGGGGTGGGGGGTGTCGCGGCGCTCGGCGTCGCGACGTTGCGCAAGGCGGTTCGGAAAGCGGCAGGAGGGCAGGGCGGAACGCCCGCGATCGGGAGCGAGGAACGCGCCGGCTGCTTCCACTTTGCTTCCATTGCTGCCCCCTCCCCCCCGCAATCCGGTTGGCTTGCAGCATACCGGCTAAGCCTATGACCAGTAACGCACGCCGGGTTTTGCAACCCGACCAGAGCACATGATCGAAGGTCACGTGTCCCGTTCGTGCTCGATCGTCTTGTCCGGAGGGGACAGGTCGACCACGTAGCCGGGGTTCACGTTCACCTGCAGGGCGAGGCTCGGCTCCTCCGGAGGCGCGATGCCAGCATGGGCCAGCAGCTCTGTCGCGGCGTCCCGCTGCACGTGCTCGCTATTGTCATCCAGCAGCCGGACCAGGGTCGCCGCAGCCTTCGGGACGGCGCTCGAAAGGTATTCACGCGCCCGTCGCTCCAGATGGGCACGAATATGATCCCGGCGGAGCATCCTGGAGAGGTGCTCCTCGCTGATACCTACTTGATTTGCCGCATCTCTTTGCGTGTGTGCTCTGGATGTCAGCAGCAGGCGGATCGCTTGATCTATTTTGCGCGGAACGATGGGTTCCTTGCCTGCTCTCTGTTCGCTGCGCGTCGCTACTCGCTTCATTGCTGCCCCCTTGTGTCGTGGTTCTGATGATCGTTCCCGTTCCGCGTTCCGCTCCTAAGGAAAGGGATGGAACGGAACGGCTGGAGGAGGGGCTAAAAGCCCCCCTCCGTTCCAGGTCGGTCGTTCCAGTGGAACGGTTGCTGCGTAAGGGTTTGAGGCCGTTCCGAGGCGGATCGTTCCGCACCGTTCCGGCGGTCCCGGAACGGGCCAAAGGATGGAGGGGCCGTTCCGGCCCCTTGGAACGGCTCAGTGGCCATAGGTCGCCCCTGCTAGTTCGTAGTTCCGCCGCACCCGCTCGGCCTCGGCCTTGCCCTTCGGGGTGAGGATGTTTCGTCCGCGCTCCACGGTGACGAGCTTGTCCTTCTTCAGCCGTTCGAGAGCCCGAGCGACCTTGGACTTGTGTGGCGCGCCGGCCTTGGTGATCCACCCGAGGAGGTTGGCGATCCCCGCGACGCTGATCTCCTGGTGCTCGGCGAAGATTAGAAGTACCTGGTTCTCGTCGGAGCGCTCGCTCGCACCATGCCGCTGCTGCTCGACGTCAGAGAGCAGTCTGGCGACGACGGTTGTGATGTGGCGGCCTTTGCTGTCCCGCAGCTCGTCTGTGGTGACCGGCTTGTTCTCGAACGCGATCGGCTCGAAGTCAGGACCGCGGAACTTCGCCTGATGGTGCAGGTTCACGACGTCGCCAGCCTTCAGCAAGACGAGGTTGCCATCCATCTCGTTGACGAAGGCTCCGCCACCGCGGGGCACGAGATTGTCGCTCGACGCGTTCTTGACCGGGTGGCAGGCAGCCACCACGGTCGGTCCGCCCTCGAACTGGGTGAACTCCCGCATGTCTCTGGCGTGATCGAGGATCTCGACGTTGCTGTTGTCGTCGTCGCCCCCAAAATAGGCTGCGGAGGTGTCGATGATGATCAGGATGAAGCCGCCGTGCCGCTTCACCTCGCGCTGGATTCGTGCCTTCATCTCAGCGAGGCGGAAGCGTCCCGGGACAAAGTGAACGGGTATCGTGCGGTGGTCGAATCCCATCTCTGACGCGAGGGCTATCCACCTCATCTTCACGTCGTCTGGGTTCTCGCCGGCAAGGTAGAGCACCTTGCCTTGTTCGAGCTCGCGCCCGGCAAAGACGCGCCCTAGTGCGGTGGTGGCCGTGAGCAGGAGCAGAAAGTTGGTTTTTCCCGTGCCGGTCGGCGCAGTCAGGCTGTAGAGGAACCGCCTCTGTAGAATACCTTGCAGAAGGTAGTCCGGCGGGACGAAGTCCGACGTGAAATCACCACTGCTAATGATCAGCGGCTGCTCGTCGAAGCTTGCCCGCTCCTGCAGGCTCTCCAAACTGTGCATCGCCGCAGCGATCTGGATGCGGGGCGACGCCTCAACGGGTGAGTCGCAGGCCTTCTGGATCCATTCGTCGGCCTGTAGGATGAACTCACGCCGCATCGCGAGATCATAGACTGTACGCGCATAATCCTCCGCGTTGATGACCGTGGTCGCCTCCGCGGCGAGGCGCGCGAGGTACTGCCCTGCTGTGACACCGCCGAGATCCTGGTCCGCGATGAACGTCCGAAGGTTGATCGGAGTCGCTTTCTTGTTCTGGCTGATCAGCGATGCGGCAACGCTGTAGATTTTGCCATGAAGGGACTCGCTGAAGTGCTCAGGCCTGAGAAACGAGGCGACACGCTCGAACGCTTGATTGTTGACCAGGATCGCGCCGATCAGCGCCTGCTCGGCTTCGAGGTTTACCGGCAAGACCCGAGGCTCGTTCTGCATGCCGAGTCTGAGCTTGACGACGTTCATCAGCCCTCTCCCGCGACGATGCCGAGCCGCTCCACACTTGCGCACGGTTCTCACGCTCACGCCGGCAGAGGCGCTTGTCGAAGATGATGAGGCCCTGCGGTGCCGTCTTCGTCCGTGCGATCAGGACCTGCAGGGAGCGCGCCGGCAGCGTCTCATCCGGGGCAGAGCACGAGCCGTCCGTCGACGATCCCGTTCAGGCGGCGCGCCACCTCGTCGAGACCCATCCCGCGCGCGGAGGTCCGCTGACCGTCGAGGGTCAGAGTGCCTTGGCGCTCATTGTCGGCTGTCCTAGTTCCTGAATGCGCACCCCGCCCCCCGCCGGGTCCGCATCCGAGCCTTGGCGACGGGGCGCCGCTTCCCCGTCGCCGGCTCGCCGTTCTCGGCAATTCACGCGGCCTGTTGCTTCAGGCTCTCGACGAGGGCTTCGACGTCGCCAAGGGTCGCACCCTTGCAGCGCGTGCCGAGGTCAACGAGCGGCAGCGCGAGCGTTCCGTTATCGAGCTTCCGCCGGAGGCTCCGCTCGCTGATGCCGAGCACGTCGGCGATGGCCTTGAATCGGATCACCCGCTTCTTTTCGAAGGCGGGTGGCAGATTGTTCAATGCGTTCATGGTTCCTGTCCTGTGGCTGTGGGAACCCGTGGTTGGGACAGGACTCAGGCTGACAGGAACGGCGTTGGGGGTCAGTCCGAGTTGTTCGAGTTGTTCGAGGTGGGCGCGGCTTCAGCATCGTACCGTCGAATCCATTCGGGCATGTGCTTACGAATGGTCGCCTCGCCGATCTCGGCACCGGTCACCGGGTCAGCCGTCAATCTCAGCAACTCCTCAACGCAGCGCTGCTGATTCCAGATCGCTGGTCCGCCATTCAGCGGACGGCGATTGCTGAATGGGCCACGTTGGTGTCGCAGGTGGCAGAACAGCTTGTAGCCGTCCTCAGGATCGAACACCTGCAGGGGATGCAACTTCCGCCGTTTCTCCCCGTGCACCGCGGTTGTTTGAGCGTAGCGTTGTGGCGGCGGCCCAGGGGCAGGTTCAGAGGAAACATCGTTCGTTGCCCCGCCTTCAAGCACAGCGATCTGGTCGTCGATGGCTTTCCGTGCAGCGTAGAGGGCAGCGAGCGCTTCCGCTTTGGGATCACTCACGATGCGGCCGCCCTGATCGGCACCACGTTCGTTCCCGCCCCCGTACCGTCGAGATGGTCGGCCCAGAGCTGCATGGCCGCCCGGCGCTCCTCCACGTAGTGGTGGCGCATGTACACGTTCCCGACCGCGCTCGCCTTGCCGGTCGTGTGCGCAAGGGCAGCGCTGATCACGTGGGGCGGAATCGCGAGGCGCTCTAGGCCGGTCGCGAAGGACCGGCGCAGGTCGTGCAGCGTCCATTCTGGCAACACGGCTCCGGCCTGACCCAGGCGCTCGTCGACTCGCCGCTTGCCCTTGCTCCAGCCGCTGTAGCCTTCCTTGCCCCGGCCGAACACCTCGTCGCGCTCACCACGCGGCAGGGCCGCCAGGATCTCGACGGCTTGGCGGGGGAGGGGGACCAGGTGCTCCCGCTTACCCTTCATGCGGCCGGCCGGAATCGTCCATGTCTCGGCCTTGAGGTCGATCTCACTCCACCGCATGCCGCCGCACTCGTCGCGGCGAACCCCGGTCAGGATCAGCAGCCGCAGGATGGCGGCGAAATCCCCGTCGCCGGCGTTCGATCGGACGGTCCGCAGCTGGTCGGTGTCGAGCAGCGTCTCCCGCGCCTTCTCCTCGGCCTGCGGCTTGTTCGTGCCGATGGTCGGGTTGCTCGACGCCAGTCCTTCGCCCATGGCCCACGCGAACAGGGAGGAGAGCGAGCTGCGCGCCCGGTTGCCCGCGACCGCGCCGCGCTCGGCTGAGATCTCGTCGAGGCGCGAGGCGATCTCGCGTCGTGTGATCTCGTCGATCGGCCGGGACCGCAGCGGCTTCCAGTGCTGTGTCAGATGGCGCTCCAGCGCCGCATAGGTGAGGGGGCGCAGTCGGGCCTTCGCCTTGACAAGATATCGGTCGGCGATGGCGCCCAGTGTGTGCTTGGCGCGCTCCTTCGCCTCCCGGACCTCTGCCGCTGGATCCTTGCCCAGCATGGCCTCGGCCAGGATGTGCCGCGCCTTGGCGCGAGCGGTCTCCGCGCTGACGATCGGAAAACGACCAATCCGGGTTCGCCGCTGCGCGCCGGTCTTCAACCTGAACTGGACGAACCACGTCCGCGCACCGCCTGGGAGGCACCGGATTCCGAAGCCGGAGAGCTCGTCATCCCAGGCGATCAACTCGGACCGATCGGGCGGGCAGGAGAGGGCGGAGATCGTTTTGGCGTTCAGGCGCATGGCGCACCTCATCTGGAAGCATTCTGGAAGCAACCGGGCGACAGCTTGTGTCCCGATCTGGCAGCAGATTACCTGTGGTCTCGGGAGAAATGAAAGGCGGGGAGGGGGCTTAAAGCCGGACCTGTCCGCACCTGTCCACAAGGGATACAGGGCTTTCAATCATGTGGTCGTGGGTTCGATCCCCACCCCGCTCACCACCAAAAAATTTCACAAGGCGCTCGGCTTGGCGTGAGATGCTCGATCAATCGAGGCTCGGCACCATAGTAGCTGAACTCGCGCTACGAGGCTTGACGCCGAAGTGCGGCCTTGCCTCTGGGGGCACCACGGTGAGATCTCACGTGCTGACGAGCGTCGAACGCTCGCAAGCTGGCCGGACACCAGCACGGCCCACCTGCATCCATGCCGAGGCCTCTTGCGGAAAGAACTTGACGGCGGGAGCCGGAAGACCACCTTTCATCACAATATGTTTCGCTTTGTGACGCTCTGTGGGAGGCCGTCCCTTTGGCTGAGCAGCAGCTGAACGATGGAGGAGGGCGCCCTTGGACTGGTTTGAACTTGCCACCGCGTACCTCGCCTTGTGGGCATGGCTGCTCCACTCCATAGATATTGCGCCGCTCGTGTCGGACGACCACCCCTGGGCTTGCACCCCGTAGGCGAGGAGCCGATCCCAGGCCGGTGGCCATAGTGTGGAAGCAAGAGTGGGTGCCTGCGGAAAGCATCCGGGCCCGGCGGCATCAGCGTGCGGCACGCCTTGCTCGTGGCCGCGCCCTGAAAGAGAGCTTCACCTCGGTGGCCGGCGCCTGTGCTGTGGCCGCCAGCACGTGCTGCCGCGTGGCCTCGTCGACGAGCCCGGACGTGGCCAGGTTCTCGAAGTTGCCGACGTGGCGGGGAGCCCTCCGGTCGTCTCCGCTGAATACGCGAGGACCATCCGCGAACACCACGATGTCGCCCCGCCGCAAGGTGCTGTCGTTCAAAAAGGCCCAATCGGGACTTCCGTCGGAGACGGGCTGCTCGGACGGCAGGTCCTGCCGTTCGGATGCCATCGCAATAGGGGCGGAGGGAATGCGCCGCGACAGCCGGTTCGACGAGGGCCGCTCGCCCGTGGGGATACGGATCGAGGCGTAGGTGGCTGCAGGACGGGCTCTTGCGATCGCGACCCGGCGATGGCGCGGTGTGCCGCTGAACAACTTCACAAGCGGACGCAGGAACTCCGGCACTTTGGCGCTCGTCCCTCGGGAAACCTTCGGCGGACCGAACAAGGTCTGCAGGAACGCGTGGGACGGCGTGGCCGAGGAGAGCAGGAGAGCGCTCCCCAGCAGAACCGGACCGATCATCCGCGAAGCAATGCCGGGCTGTACGCCGGCGCCGGCCTGACCGATCCGTCTTGACTGCCTCTGCCGCATGCCCGGTGCTTCCCGTCGCACCCCCACGCGGAACACCTACCAAGCTCGCCTTAACCGCCCGTGGGATCATTCGGAACAATCCTTGTCACCTCATCGAGAGCGCGAGGTGCCATTCCGCCGTCCGAACTCGAGCTGCTGAGCGTTCCATTTGGACCGGTGCCGCTCAACAAACCGACGATGCTGCTGAACAAAAGAACGATCTCGACGCCGGAAAGGTCAAGTCTGCTCGTGACGCCCCGTGTTGTCTCACAGTCGAATCGATGATGTCTCATCGGCCAAGACCAAGATCAACGTACGTTCACGGGCTCGTGGATTTTGATCTTAGGCTGGAAACCATTTGCCCGGCATGCGTTGACCCGCCACGAGAGGCGAACGTCTCGACAAACCGCAATGTTGGAGAGAATGATGAAGAAGCTTGCCCTTCTTGCCGGCGCTGGCCTCATGGCCTTCGGCGCCATGGGTTCCGCCAACGCGCAGCCCTATTACGGCCATTACGGCCACCATGGCTATTACCGCGACAATGACAGGATCAACGGCGGTGCGCTCGCCGCGGGTCTCGTGGGCGGTGCCATCCTCGGCGGCGTTCTCGGCGCTGCGACGGCCCCGGCCTACGCCACTCCGGTCGCCTCCTACGGCTATTACGGCCAAGCGGCCTACGACGATTTCGACGAGCCGGGCTACGGCTATTACGGCGCTCCCGTGGTGCGCCAGCGGGTCGTCTACGCTGCCCCGCGCCGCATCGTCCGTCAGCGCGTCGTTTATGGTACGCCGCGCACCGTCGTCCGCAACCGCGTCGCGGTTCGGCAGGCCTTCCCGTACGCTGCCCCGCACGAGATCCGCGACGGCCGCCGCACGGTGTTCATCGGCACGAACCCCTCACGCCGCGTGGTCGTGAGCGGCCGCGCCTACTAAGCGCAGTTTCAAGGCGAACAGGAGCCCGCCGGGACGTCCCCCGGCGGGCTCTCGTCGTCATGACCGTTGGAGGCTCTCCCGACGCAAACGTTAAGGTAAACTCGGGGTAAAACCGAGCAGGCCCTAGCTATCACCCCCATCCTTGATCCACATAAAACTTGAGGAACAAGGTGAAACGGGTGTTGAGCATGGAATACGATCAGATCACGATCTTCGGTGCTCTTGCGGTCTTCATCATCCTGGGGCTCGCCCTGGTCTTCGGGGTCATGGCCCTGGCACGGGCGATCATGGCGCGCCTCAAGCGGATCCGTGGAGCGGCCCACGCAGCGCCGGAAGCGCCGGTCAAGCTGCATCCCCTCGAGCCCCTCGGCGTCGCGGGCGATCTTCTCGCCATCCGGTCGAACCTTCTCGCCGTCTCGCGTCAGCTCGAAGATCTGGAGCGGCGCATCCGCCTCAACTCCATTGCGCCACCCAGGACCAGCAGGCCGGCCCAGCCGGTCGGCCAAGCGGAAGCCGTGTCGGCGTAGACGCTTGGCGGCGACGGAACGGGGGCGCCCATGGATTACCGTAGGAATGCCGAGCGGGTAGCGACCTCCCTTCTCGGCGTCGTCGACCACGAGAACAGCCTTTCGACCTGCCTCGTGACGGATCTCAGCGCCCAAGGAGCGAGGCTTCGCGTGTCGGCGAGCCACGCGCTTCCCGAGACCTTCAGGCTGCTGATCGCCCGCACGGGCCTCGACCGGCAGGCGGAGGTGCGGTGGCGGACAGGTGAGGAGGTCGGGATCGAATTTCGGCAGGCGGCCAAGCACGCCCGCGGACCCGAGAGGGCTGAAGCTCGACAGTAAGCAAGCCTGCTCTACCTAGGCCTGATGTGGCAGGGGAGCGGGACGATGGCGAGAGCGACGAAGAAGGTTTCGGGCAAGGCGCAGAAGGGCCGAGCGGCCGCCAAGCGCGATGCCGGCAAGAGCGCGCCTGCCAAACGCAGCACGAAGCAAGGCGGGCGTCGCGAGCCTCAGACCGACGACGCACGGAGCTGGTTCGGTGCCCTCGACACCCTCGCTCGCTCACCGCTGGGGCGAGAGATCCTCGCGGACGTATTGGAGGCTGCGGCCGCCACCATCCGCAACCGCCCCCAAGCGATCACGAACGCCATCGATGCAGGTTTCGAGACCGCAGCGAAGGCGGCCGGGACCACAGCAGAGGCCGTCCAGGAGGCCGCCTCCGCCCTCGCCGACATGGCCTCCCGTCTGATCCCCGGGCCCGTCGCTGCCGGCAACGAGAGCAGCCGCAAGCGAGCCGGGAGCGGGCGTGGGGCTGCGAAGAAACGGCGGCGTTGAGGACACACGTCCAAAGCGCCAGCGTGCGCGAAGAAAGGGGGCGCCCACATGGTCGGATGCGGGTGGACAAGCCTCCGAAGGCGCGTCGCCGCGTTTGACAGATTGCGGCTCTGCATGTCACCCCAAGCTATGCCGAGCCTTCCTCCGCAGAACGGACCGTTAGCCGCCAAGACGATCCCGTTCGGCGGAGCCCGTAGCGCATCGAAAGAGCCTCAGCCGACGGGAGGCGCCCTTGGATGTCATGCGGTCCAGTGAACTGATCGTGCTTTCGAAGGACGGGCGAAAGAGGGCCGCCCTGCGATGGAGCGAGCGGCCGGCACTGGCCTATGCAGCCGCAGCTGCCATTGCTGTTCTCGCCGTCGTCCTTCGCGTGGGCGCCACGGCCTATCTCGTCGGTGCGCAGTTCATCACGTTCTTTCCCGCAGTCGTCGTCAGCGCCTATCTGTTCGGCATTCGGCCGGGACTGCTCACTGCCGTCCTATGCGGCCTTGCAGGCTGGTTCCTGTTGATCGAACCGGAATTGTCCTTCCGCATCGATGCGGCCTCAGACGCGATCACGCTTTCGATGTACTTCGTCACTGCGTCGGCCATCGCTGTTCTCGTGGGAGGTGCGCGGGAGGCGGCTCTTCGCGAGCGGGCTGCTAAGGAGGCATTGCGGGACAGCGGAGCAACCCTGCGGAACGTCGTCGAGCAGATGCCAGTCGGCGTCATCATCGCCCGCACGCCGTCGGGCGAGATCCTGGTCTGGAACAAGGCTTCGGAGCGGATGCTCGGCCATCCCGTCCTTGGAGCGTCTGCGGAAGAATACGGCTCCTATGGCGGGGTGCACGAGGACGGCTCGGCCTTCGCGGCGACCGACTACCCGATGGCGCGGGCCGTTCTGTTCGGCGAGGCCGTTCGCGACCGCGAACTTCGCTATCGCCGAGGCGACGGCACGCTCGCGCATCTGTCGGTGAGCGCCACGCCCGTGCGGTCGGTGGGCGGGGCGTCCGATCTCGCGGTCTGCACCTTCGTCGACATTACGGGTCGCAAGCGGGCGGAGGAGCACCAGCAACTCCTCATCAACGAGCTGAACCACCGGGTGAAGAACACCCTCGCCACGGTCCAGTCCATCTCGAACCAGACCCTGCGCAACGCCTCGAGCACGGCGCAAGCCCGCCAAGCCCTAGAGAGCCGCCTGTTGGCTCTCTCCCGGGCTCACGACGTGCTCACCCGCGAGAATTGGGAAGGCGCGGATCTGAAGGAGATCGTGGGTCAGGCCATGGCCCCTTACGGCACCGGCGATGCGAGCCGGATCGAGCTCTGCGGTGCGAGCGTGCGCCTGAAGCCCGCCATGGCTCTCGCGCTCGCCATGTCTCTTCAGGAGCTCGCCACCAACGCCGCGAAGTACGGCGCCCTGTCGGATGCCGGCGGTCGCGTGCGGATCGAGTGGCGCGGGGGGGATGGCCGGCTTCGCCTCATCTGGACGGAAGCGGGCGGCCCGCCCGTCGAACCGTCCACCCGCCGCGGCTTCGGTACGCGCCTCATCGAGCGCAGCCTCGCGAGCGAGCTCGACGGAACGGCGACCATCGCCTTCGAGCCCGCGGGCGTGGTGTGCACCCTCGATGTACCCTTGTAGCGGCCTCGCGTCCTTAACGGATCGTTAACCCTGTTGCCTTCCTATAGGTCAGGTCAGCCACGTGGCTGGAGATCAGGCGGGGGCCTCCATGACTTTGTTCAACCCGAAGACCGGACAGCACGTCACCATCGAGCCGCGGCCGCGCCGGACGTGAAACTCCGGTCGGGCGGGTGGCGGACGTCCGGAGTGGCCGTCTCTGACGTCGTCTAGCGGATCCGCAACACGGACCGCTCCGCCAAGTGTTGCAGGCAAGACCCACAAGAATTCATTGTCGTTAATGCCTCTTGCGTTTCTTCTCCGACGTGAGATGATTCTACTCAGTTGCTTCGGCAACTCGTAGGCGAGCACCCGGGAGTGAGCACGGATGAACTGCCCTCCCGGGCGCCTCGTCGGACGACCGGCCCGCCGAGCCGAGGGCCGGTTCAGGCCTTGACCTTTTGAGCGCGGGCCGTCCTCCTGCGTCCCATGCTCATCGCCCTTCTCACCGACATCCATGCGAACCGCGAGGCCTTCGAGGCGTGCCTGGCCCATGCGCGGCTCATGCGCGCGGAGCGCCTCATCCTGCTCGGGGATTACGTCGGTTACGGGGCCGATCCCGTCTGGGCGGTCGAGACCGTCATGCGGCTCGTGGAGGAGGGCGCCGTCGCGATCCTCGGCAACCACGACGACGCCGTGAACGCCTCCGCCGACGACATGAGCAGCCTTGCCCGCGAAGCGATCCTCTGGACACGCGACCGGCTCGGCCCGGAACACAAGGCGTTCCTCGCCGGATTGCCGCTCACGGCCGAAGAGGAGGGCGCCCTTTACGTTCACGCCAACGGCTACGCGCCTCGCGGATGGGACTACATCACGGGTCCCATCGAAGCGATGCGTCACCTGACGCGCACGGGCGCGGGCCTGACCTTCTGCGGGCACGTGCACGTGCCGGCCCTCTATCACCTCAGCACGACGGGCAAGATCGGCGCCTTCTCGCCGACACCCGGTGCGGACGTCCCCCTCCTCGCCTCGCGCAGCTGGGTCGCGGTGGTGGGCGCCGTCGGGCAGCCGAGGGACGGGATCCCGGCGGCCAACTACGCGCTCTACGACACGGCCAGCCGCGCGCTGCGCTACATGCGCGTACCCTACGACGCTGCGAAGGCTGCCGCGAAGGTGCGGGGAGCGGGCCTTCCCGAGCGCCTCGCGGTCAGGCTTGAGCAGGGGCGCTGACGGTGCGAAGCCCGCTGCGCCCCGGCATGGTCGTCGACGGGTTCACCCTCGACGAGCAACTGCCCACAGGAGGCATGGCGCAGCTCTGGGCCGTGAGCCGCGACGGCGATCCGATGCCGCTCATCCTCAAGGTGCCTCTCGGCGACAGCGACGATCCGGTGCCCATCGTCGGGTTTGAGACCGAGCAGATGATCCTGCCGCGCCTCACGGGTCCGCACGTGCCGCGCTTTGTCGCCTCCGGCACCGTCGAGATCCTGCCCTACCTCGTGATGGAGCGGATCGGCGGCGCTTCCTTGAAGGCACGCCTCCCCGAGGCGCCGCTGCCCTGGCCGGAGGTCGTCGAGATCGGCATCAGGGTCGCGACGGCGCTCCACGAGTTGCACCGACAACACGTGGTGCATCTCGATCTTAAGCCGAGCAACATCATGTTCCGGGAGACCGGCGAGGCGGTGCTCATCGACTACGGCTTCGCCCGGCACGAGCACCTGCCCGACCTCCTCGCCGAGGAGTTCAAGGAGCCCTTCGGCACCACCGCCTACATGGCGCCCGAACAGGTTCTCCAGGACCGCACGGATCCCCGCAGCGATCTCTTCGCCTTCGGCGTCATGCTGTACTTTCTCGTCACCGGGACGCGGCCCTACGGGGTGCCGCGGGGCACCGCCATCCGCCGCCGGCTGTGGCGAGATCCCGTGCCCCCGCGCGCTCTCAAGCCGGATTGTCCGCCCTGGCTGCAGGAGGTGATCCTCCACTGCCTCGAAATCGACCCGGCGGCGCGTTACGACACCGCGGCGCAAGTGGCCGTTGACCTCAAGAACCCCGGCCAGGTGACGCTTACGGCCCGCGCCGAGCGGCTGCGCCAGGATACGGGGCTCGAGGCGGTAAAGCGCTGGCTCGGCGCCCGCCACAGCAAGCCTGCCGTGCCGCCCCTCAGCACCTACCTGGCTCAGGCTCCCATCGTGCTCGCGGCGGTGGACCTTACCCCCGGCCAGGACGACCTCGCGGAGGCCCTGCGCCTCCTCGTCAAGCGCATCCTGTCCATCGAGCCCGGTGCGCGGATCTCCTGCGTGAACGTGCTCAAGACCTCGCGCATCGCGATCGACATCCTGGAGGATGCGGAGGGGCGCAGCCTGCACGCTCAGCGGCTGGTCGAACTGAGGCACTGGGGCGCGACCCTCGAGGTCCCGGCGGACCGGATCACCTTCAGCGTCATCGAGGCCGTCGATCCGGCGGTGGCGCTCATCGATTATGCCCGCCGCAACCACGTGGACCACATCGTCATGGGCGCCCGGGCGTCGTCCGCCCTGCGGCGTTTTCTCGGCAGCGTCTCGTCCCAGGTGGTGGCGGAGGCGCCATGCTCCGTCACGGTCGTGCGCGTGCCGAGGGCAGGGTAGGGGACGCGCCTGCGCGCCGGGTCATGGGTGGCTCCTCACTTGCGCTCATCCCATTCGTGCAAGATGAACCGGGGAAGTCGGAAGACTACGCAGGTCCTCTGATTTCACTGGCTTTGAGTGCCAAAAAGAGGTTCAATGAGCGTGCTGGCTCAACATAAATGCCCCCACGGGCCGGCGTCTCAGCGCTCCCTTGAGGAGCGCTTTTTTCTTGATGAGAGCGGAACCTGTCTCGCCGGCCCAGGCGTTCTGCTTGTCCCGCGGGCCTGAGGCGGAGTCGCTGCGCGTGATCGAGATCTACCACATCGAGACCATGGAGCCGCAGGCCGAGGGCGGGCGGGTGATCCGCCGCACCTCTGTCCGCAGCCACTCGCTCGAGGTGGTGAAGGAGCGGGCACTGCGCACGTTCCAGAGGTCCCAGGCGCCTCATTCCCGCGACGAGGTCGAAACCGTGAGGGTGCTGAACGGTGCCGGCTACGAGGTGTTCTCGATCAGCGTCCGCGACTGAAGTCCGAATCGCTCGAAATGTCGCCTTCATCTTCGCCGACGATTTGCCAAGTTCTTCCGAATGCATCGGCTTCGGTCAGTGGATAACGCGTAAAACTCCGCGAGACATGCGTGATGACACCGCCCGAATACTTCGTGGAAACCTTCGCGCCGGCACCTGAGGGGTGGAAGGGAGGAGGCGGAGCAACCCCATGGCGGTTCATTACTTCCATTGCACGAACGGGACGGATCTGATCCTCGACCGTCGCGGCCATCGCATGCACACGCCGAAGGACGTGGAGTCGACGGCGTTCTGGGTGGCGGGCCAACTGATGAAGCAGGCACCCGGCCTCGTCGACTGGTCGGAATGGCTGGTCAGCGTTCAGGACCGGAAGGGCAGCATGGTCGTCGTGGTGCCGTTCCCGGCCGGCCAGGCCTGACGAAAATCAGGCTTCCTCGCGGGTGCCTTGAGTCGCCCGGACCTCGTGAATGTGCTGGACCAGGGCCGTCGCGGTCAGGGGCTTCGACGCGAAACGCGCGGTCGGCGGAAGGTCGCCCGGGTTCGGCGCGGTCTTGCCGGAGATCACCAGCACGCCCACCTCCGGCCAGCCCTGAGCGACGAGGCGCGCGAATTCGAACCCATTGATCGAACCCGGCATGTCCACGTCCGTGAGGACCACGCGCACGTCCTGCCGCTTGCGCAGGATCTCGAAGGCCTCGTCGGCATCCTGCGCTTCCAGCACCCAGAAGTCCGCATCCCGCAGGATGTCGACCTGAACGGTGCGGACGAGAGGTTCGTCCTCCACGAGGAGGATGACGGGCCGGGCGAGAACGGGGGCGCGAGACTTCATAGGGCCGGAACGGGCGAGCGACACCGCGGTTCCAGGCCAAGTCAACACATCTTCGTATGAGGGCAGGAGGGGGAGGGAAGCCGGCCGGTGCGCGGCTCTTCGATCCTGCGATCAGGCGCCGGATTTGCGGGTCAGCTTGCCGAGGAGGGCGGGCGGGGTGTCCTCGGGCTCGACCTCTTCGGTCAGCACCATGACGGTGAGTTCCAGAACGTCCACGCTGGCCCGAAGCTCGGCGACCTCGGCCCTCAACTCCGCGATGTCCTGCCTGACGTCGAGCGACGGCGTCTCGTCGGGCGCCTGCTGGGCGCCCTCTCGCCGGACCCGAAGCATGGTGGGCTCTGTCACTCACTCCTCCTCGAACCGAGCGTGCCCTGGACGGTGCGCCGTCACCGATGCCGAACGGGAGCGAGCCTGCGGCGCGTTCCGCTGATTCTGCGCGCCAAGCCCCCACTCAGCCGCGGTACAATGAGACAATCGCGGCAGAATGCAAGGAAACTCCTCGGCGGCGACCGCCATTCCGCCGCGTCATCCTGCTAAGTATCGCCGGTGAAAGGCGGCAGCGGACCGCCTAACGCTGCGGTACGGAAAGACTTTACGCGGCGAAGCGGCGGCAATGCGGTCGCCCGTGACCGGCCCGAAGCGGGCGCAAACGTTGGGGTTGCGGTGCGCGTGCGCCCGCCGCGCCCTGCTTGCAGGAGCGAATCAGGCGTCAAGGTTGCCGGCCTCCCGCAGAGGAAGGCGGCGCCGGATGCTCGTTTCCACAGGTGGTTCGAGGCCGAACGGGCGTGACCGATGACGCGCCAGCGTCTTGATCCCCTCAGCGCGGCGTGTCGCCCCTCGCGCCCTTGCCGCCTTCCGCGCCCGCCTTCAGAATCTCGGCCGCGTCCTTCTGCTCGGCTTCGAGCGGTGCGGGCTCCGGGGCCGTGTCGGCGCGGGCCTCGAGGCCTTGCCCGCCCGGCTTCTGGCTGCCGGCTTTGGCGGCCGCCTCGAGCGACCGCAGGGGGTCCGGTTGCTGGCCCGTGTGTTTGGTGTCCTGCCGCTCCGACATGGCGCTGCTCCTCGTTCCTGGGTTGAGGATCGTCGGGGCGCGTAGCGGGCGCCCCGGAGGGCAAAGCGGGACCGGTGATCGGGTTCCAAGGATCGCAGAAGCGCGCAGGTCCAGAGCCCGCGCTGGGGCGTCAGAGCTGGAAGCCGAAGGCGAACAGAACGGCGGCCACCCCGACCGCGAGAAGCAGGATGCCGCCGATACGGCCGTAATTGCCACGCATAATGAAGGTCCCTCACGAATGCTGGGGACACAAGCCTTCGGCAACCGCTTGGTTCCTAAGCGGCGGGTGCGGTCACTCCGCCGCCGCCTGAGAGGCGGCGGCCTCGGGCGACTTCAGCCGCATGGTCAGGTTGAGGAGCGCGCGGTCGTGGAGGACCACCATGCGCTCCTTCGGCTTCAGCCAGGACAGGGCATCGGCGATCGTCTCCGCATCGACGAGCTTGGCCTCGGCGAGCGCCCGGTCGGTCTCGATCTCGCCGCGGCGGCGGGCCGGGGCGGGCGGCAGCATGGCCTCGTGCTCGTCCCTGAGGCGCGGGTCGTCGTAGAGGGCCTTGAGGCCGTCGACATCGTCGAAGCGCAATTCGTTGTTGCGGGCCTGGAGCTCGTTCGCCCGGGTCGCGATGGCGGGCGGCACGCGCTCCTCCGGCGTCATCAGGAGCCCGAGCCGCTTGAGGGCAAGGCCTGCGCTCAGCTGGCCGCTGAGCCAGGACAGGGGGATCGCCAGGAGCAGACCCACGATCGTAGGCGACATCCACAGGAACAGCGACGTCGCGATGAGGAAGGCCGAGATGCCAGCGAAGACCCCGAGCAGGGTGTGCCAGCGGTGCCGGCGCACGATGTCCTTGAGCGGGATCGAGCCGTCATCGCGCCGCTGGGGCTGCCAGCCCGTGTCGCGGCCGAGCAGGATCTGGAACACGGAGCCTGACTGGATGAGCATCAGGATCGGGGCGAAGAGCGCCGAGAAGACGATCTCGATGACGGCGGAGATCGTGAGGCGGAAGCCGCCGCCGCAGGCGCGCCGCCCGGCCCGGTCGAGAAGCATCAGGATGAGTCCGAACACCTTTGGCGCGATCAGGATGCTCATCGTGATGGCGAAGAGCGCCAGGGCGCGCTCGGGGTCGAACCGCGGCCAGACCGGGAAGAGGCGAAAGTCGCGGCTAAAATATTCAGGGCGGATGTAGGTGGTCTGAAGGACGAGTGCGATGCCGACGATGAGCTGGAACAGCCAGAACGGGGACGCGAGGTAGGACATGATGCCGGTCGCGAAGTGCTGGCGCGTCGGCAGCTTGAGGCCGCTCGCGGTAATGACGCGGGTGTGCTGCAGGTTGCCTTGGCACCAGCGCCGGTCGCGGGCGGACAGGTCGATGAGGGAGGGCGGGCTCTCCTCGTAGGAGCCGCCGAGGTCCGGCAGCATGTAGACGGTCCAGCCGGCCCGCCGGATGAGCGCCGCCTCCACGAAGTCGTGGCTCATGATGTGCCCGCCGAGCGGAGGCTTGCCCTTGAGGTCGGGCAGGCCCGCATGGGCCGCGAAGGCCTTCGTGCGGATGATGGCGTTGTGGCCCCAGTAATTGCCGTCGCGCCCCATCCAGGTGGAGAGGCCCGTGGCGATGACGGGCCCGTAGACCCGCGCCGCGAATTGCTGGAGGCGGGCGAAGAAGGTGTTGCGGTTGATGATGAGCGGCAGCGTCTGGATGATGCCGGCGTCGGGGTCCGCCTCCATGGCGATGGCGAGGCGCACGATGCAGTCGCCCGTCATCAGGCTGTCCGCGTCGAGGACGAGCATGTGCTCGTAATGGCCGCCCCAGCGGCTCACCCAGTCGGCGATGTTGCCGGCCTTGCGGTGGTGGTTCTTCGGGCGGTGCCGGTAGTAGAGGCGCGAATGGGGGCCCAGGCGCTCCCGCAATTCGAGAAAGGCCCGCTCCTCCGCGATCCACGCATCGGGATTGGTGGAATCCGAGACGATGAAATAATCAAAGGCGGAGCCGAGCCCGGTGGCGTCGACGGATTCGCGGATCGCCTCAAGGGCCGCGAAGGTGCGGGCGGTTTGCTCGTTGTAGACCGGCATGACGATGGCGGTCCGGCTCGCCAGAGATTCCGGCAGGGCGGCGGGCGGGGCCGGGCGCCTGAGCAGCACGACGAAGCCGAGGAGAGCGCTCGTGAAGGCGACGGCGATCCACGAGAAGTTCACCGTGAAGAGCGCGAGCAGCACCCATTGCAGCACGGTCGTGCGGCTCACCGACACGACCTGGTACATCTCGTAGGCGCCGTAGGCCGTCAGCAGGAGGCCGCCGCCGAACACGAAGAGCCGCGCGAGCACGGGAGCGGGAAGGGTCTGGACCGGCTGCCGCTCCTCGCGCTTCGACCAGCGCCGGAGCGACTGGGTCGGCATCGGGATCGGATTTTCGGGCGGCATGGCGGGTTCGGGCCGCTGGAGGGCGGCCACGTTGGCATCGGACGAGCTTACGGTGTCCAACGATAGAGCCATGTTTCGCTGACCGGTTTCCCGCCTGCTTCGAGGATGAGCCGCATCTCACACGCGTTTTCGTTGCCTGGGTCAAGCTCGAAGGCAACGCGCATGGTCTTGCGCTCAGGATAGGACAATACCCTGAAGTTATGAACGCTCCCGGGCCCAACGCCGATGGTGGGCTTCAGGTCCGGAGGAGGGTTGTCGCCCAGCATGTCGCCCGCGAAATCGACGAAAAAGCGGCGGCGCCGCCCCGTCGATCCCCGTCCGACCCGGGTTCCGGCGACCGTGGCGAGGGGAGGCCGCTCCGGCGGCGCCCAGCACCAGTACTGCCGATAGGCGAGGGCCACCTCGCTTCCCGCCGCCATCGGGGCCCGGGGGCGCCAATAGGCGAGTATGTTGTCGTTGATCTCGGCGTCGCTCGGAATTTCGAGCAGCTGGACCGTTCCCTGGCCCCAGTCGCCGAGGGGCTCGATCCACAGGCTCGGCCGGCGTTCGAAGCGCTGGTCGTCGTCCTGGAAGGTCTCGTAGGCCCGCTCCCGCTGGATGAGGCCGAAGCCTTTCGGGGCTGCGTCCACGAAGGCGGAAATCTGCAGGGTGTCCGGGTTGTGCAGCGGACGCCAGAGCCACTCGCCCTGGCCGTTCAGCATCTGGAGGCCGCCCGATTCGTACACGGCCGGGCGGGCATCGTCGGCTCCGCGCCGGTCGTTCGGCCCGAACAGGTAGCTCGAGCCCATGCCGCCGAGGCCCACATGCTCCAGGTTCACCCGGGGGAACAGGGTCGTCTCGACGTCCACGATGGTCATCTCGCCCGGGCGGAACGTCATCCGGACGGCCCCGGTGGTCGACTCGGAATCGATGACCCCGTGGACGATGATGGTGTTGCTACCCGCCGCCGGGCGCTCCAGCCAGAAGGCCCGGAAAATCGGGAACTCCTCGCCGCGCACCTCGGCAGGCTTCAGGGTCAGAGCGCGGGCGACGACCCCGTAATTCTGCCCCCGCGCCAGGGCCCGAAAGAAGGTCGCCCCCTGCAGCACTGCGAAATCGATGATCTGGCCGTTGCCGAACGCCGAATGGAGGCGCACGCCCGAATAGCCGATGTCCGGAACGTTCGGCGGCACGTTGAGGCGGCCGTAATCGAACCTTGCCCGGTCGTAGGCCACCCGCCGCACGCGGCCGTCTTCCACGAGGTAGAGGCCGACCTGGTTGCCGTAGACGAAGCCCCGGTGGAGGGGCTCGACGGAGATGCCCCGTCCGTCCGCCCAGATGTGGGTCGCCGGCTGGGTCCTGATCGCCGCGTATTGTTCCGGGTTCAGGTTGGCGAAGGGCTCGGGCAGGTCGTTCGGCGGGGGCGCGAAGGGCCGCTTCGAGAGCTGGCGCGCCACGTCGATCACGAGAGCCGGGTCGAACCTTTGCCCGTCGCCGAGGGTGATCTGGATGACGGATTGCGGCCCCTGCGCTTGCGCCAGGGCTCCGGCGGACGTGGCGAGGGCCGCGATCGATCCGCCCAACACGGTCAGCGCGTCGCGGCGGCTCAGGCCTGGGGGGGAGTTGTCCCGGATAACCGGCACGTTTGGCTCGTCTGATGTCAGGGTAGAAGCTGGGCGGGACGGAGGTGTGACGACGGATATCGGCCTTTACGTGGCAATTGTAAACAGCCGGGTCGTTGCAGTCACGGGAGCACTGGTTTAGCTCCCTTCCAGACCACCGATCCTGAGATTTGCCAATGACTTCCTCCCCTGAGGCCCCCGGCGCCCGGACCTGCCTCGCCGTCGTCCTTGCCGCCGGCGAGGGAACCCGGATGCAATCGGCCAAGCCCAAGGTCCTGCACGAGGTGGCCGGCCGCTCCATGCTGGCCCATGTCCTGGCCTCCCTGGAGCAGGCCGGCGCCGGGCGCCTCGCCGTCGTCATCGGGCCCGACCGGGCCGATGTGGCGCGGGAAGTCGAAACGGTCGCGCCGCGGGCCGAGGTCTTCACCCAGCGGGACCGCCTCGGCACCGCCCATGCGGTGCTGAGCGCCCGCCCAGCCCTCGAAGAGGGCGCCGACGACGTGGTGGTGGCCTTCGCCGACACCCCGTTGATCACGGCGGAGACGTTCGGCCGCCTTCGTGCGCCCCTCGCCAAGGGCGCCGCCGTCGCGGTGCTGGGCTTTGAGGCCGCGAACCCCGCCGGATATGGGCGGCTGATCACCGCGAACGGCCGGCTGCAGGCCATCCGCGAGCACAAGGACGCGAGCGAGGCGGAGCGGGCCCTCACCCTGTGCAATGGCGGGCTCATGGCGATCCGGGGCGACGTGGCGCTCGGCCTTCTCGACCGCATCGGCAACCGAAACGCGCAAGGCGAATACTACCTCACCGATGCCGTGGAGGTGGCGAAAGGCCTCGGGCACGAGGCTGTGACGGTGCTGGCGGCGGAGGACGAGGTTCAGGGCGTCAACGACCGGGTGCAGCTCGCCCGGGTCGAACGGGTGCTGCAGGAGCGCCTGCGCCGGGAGGCCATGCTGGCTGGGGTCACTCTGGTCGCGCCCGACACGGTGTTCTTCAGCCACGACACCCGGATCGGCCGCGATACCCTGGTCGAGCCGAACGTGGTCTTCGGCCCCGGCGTCGTCGTGGAGGAGGGCGCCGTGATCCACGCCTTTAGCCATCTCGAGGGCGCCCGCGTCGCGTCGGGGGCTACGGTCGGACCCTTCGCGCGCCTGCGTCCCGGGGCGGCGCTGGGGCCGAAGGCGAAGGTCGGCAACTTCGTCGAGATCAAGAACGTGGATCTCGGCGCCGGCGCCAAGGTCAGCCACCTCACCTATCTTGGCGATGCGAGCGTCGGCGCGGAGGCCAATATCGGCGCAGGCACGATCACCTGCAATTACGACGGCTTCTCCAAGTACCGCACCACGATCGGGGAGGGGGCCTTCGTCGGCTCGAACTCGTCCCTCGTCGCCCCCGTGACGGTCGGCGACGGGGCCTATGTGGGATCGGGATCGGTGATCACCGGAGACGTGCCGGCCGACGCGCTCGCGGTCGCGCGGGGGCGCCAGTCCAATAAGGAAGGCTGGGCCAAGGCGTTCCGCGAGCGCGCGGCTGCGGCAAAGGCGACGAAGCGCAAGTGAAGCGGGGCGTGTCATATTCGGACACGTGAGTTGATTTGAGACGAGACGGCCCGGCTTGTAGAAGGCCGCAAGTCGAAGCGTGGCATTCGAACGAAAAGGTCGATGGGGCAATGTGCGGAATCGTTGGGATCCTCGGAAAGACACCTGTCGCCGGCCAGGTCGTCGAGGCCCTGAAGCGGCTCGAATACCGCGGATACGATTCCGCCGGCGTCGCCACCCTTCAGGACGGCCGGATCGAGCGCCGCCGGGCGGAAGGCAAGCTGCGAAACCTCGAGGCGCGGCTCTCCGAGGCGCCGCTCCCCGGCGTCATCGGGATCGGCCACACCCGCTGGGCGACCCACGGCAAGCCGAACGAGACGAACGCCCACCCGCACGCCACCGACCGGCTGGCGGTCGTCCATAACGGCATCATCGAGAACTTCCGCGAGCTGAAGGTCGAGCTCGAAGAGGCGCAGATCCGCTTCGAGACCGAAACCGACACGGAGGTCGTCGCCCATCTCGTCACCCGCGAGCTGCGCCAGGGCCGCACGCCCGTCGAGGCCGTCGCGGCGACCCTCCCGCGTCTGCGCGGCGCCTTCGCGCTCGGCTTCCTCTTTGCCGGCGAGGAGGACCTGCTGATCGGTGCGCGCCACGGCGCGCCGCTCGCCATCGGGTACGGCGAGGGCGAGATGTATCTCGGCTCCGACGCCCTCGCGCTCGCCCCGTTCACGGACGAGATCGGGTATCTCGAGGACGGGGACTGGGCGATCCTGACCCGCTCGGGCGCCGACGTGCGCGATGCCGAGGGCCGCCCGGTCCAGCGCCAGCGCCAGCGCATCAACACCGGCTCCTTCATCGCCGAGAAGGGCAATTACCGCCACTTCATGGCGAAGGAGATCTACGAGCAGCCGGAGGTGGTCGGGCGCACGCTCGCCCACTACGTGGACTTTGCCGGCGGCCGCGTGAACCTTCCGGTCGACCTGCCCTTCAGCTTCAAGGACGTGACGCGTCTCTCGATCTCGGCCTGCGGCACGGCGTATCTCGCCGGGCTCATCGGCAAGTACTGGTTCGAGCGCCTGGCCCGCCTTCCCGTCGAGATCGATGTCGCTTCCGAGTTCCGCTACCGCGAGGCGCCCCTCGAGCCCGGCAACGTGGCGCTCTTCGTCTCGCAGTCCGGCGAGACCGCCGACACGCTCGCCTCCCTGCGCTACGCCAAGGCGAACGGCCAGCACATCGTCTCGGTGGTGAACGTGCCGACCTCCACCATGGCCCGCGAGAGCGCCGCCGTCGCCCAGACCTTAGCCGGCATGGAGGTGGGCGTCGCCTCAACCAAGGCCTTCACGTGCCAGCTCACGGTCCTCCTCGCCCTGGCGCTCGCCGCGGGGCGCGAGCGCGGGGTGCTCTCGGCCGAGGCCGAAAAGGAGATCGTGGACGCGCTCATCGGCGTGCCGGGGCTCATCAGCGAGGCGCTGAAGCGCGAGGCTCAAATCGAGGCGCTGACCCGGGAGCTCTCGAAGGCGAAGGACGTTCTGTATCTCGGCCGCGGCACCTCCTATCCGCTCGCCATGGAAGGCGCGCTGAAGCTGAAGGAGATTTCCTACATCCACGCCGAGGGCTATGCCGCCGGCGAGCTGAAGCACGGCCCCATCGCCCTCATCGACGAGACGATGCCGGTCATCGTCATCGCGCCGCACGACCCGTGGTTCGAGAAGACGGTTTCCAACATGCAGGAGGTCGCCGCCCGCGGCGGGCGCATCATCCTGATCACGGACGACAAGGGCGCCGAAGCGACGGGCCTCAAGACCGAGGCGACGATCGTGATGCCGGCGGTGCACCCGACGGTAGCGCCCATCGTGCATGCGATCCCGGTCCAGCTTCTCGCCTACCACACCGCCGTCTTCATGGGCAAAGACGTGGATCAGCCCCGCAACCTGGCGAAGTCCGTCACGGTCGAGTAGGGGGCGGGATTTCCGGGCGGCTCACCACGTAAGCCGCGACGCCGAAGAACAGGACGGCGCACCCGGCCTTCACGAGGTCGGGTGCATCCGTGAACAGGATGATCGTCCAGCTCGCCGCGAGGCTTCCGACCGCAAACACCTTCGCGTAGCGCGGGATCGACCCCGTCTCCCGCCATTGGCGCACCGGCGGCCCGAACCGGGGATGGGCGAGGAGCCAAGCTTCGAACCGGGGCGACGAGCGCGTGAAGCAGGCGGCCGCCAGGATGAGGAACACCGCCCCGGGCATGAGCGGCACGAAGAGGCCGACGAGCCCGAGGCCGAGGAACAGCCAACCTGCGACGAAGAGCGCCGGGCGCCACAGGGCGGAAAGCGCACCGGCCGGGCGTTTGGGCGGGGTGTCCATGGTCCGTTCACCTCGCATGCACCCCGTCCATGGCAAAGGTTACCATGGTATCCCTTGAGAAGCGGGTCGTGCTTCAATAGGACAAGCCCGTAAACGATCCTGCTCCGGTGAGAAAGATATGAGTCCGGCCGAGCCGAAACCGCCTCTGATCACGGCCGTCGACCCCACCGCGCGCACGAAGACGAGCGCGCGCATCCGGCTGCGCAACTATTTTCTCACAGGCCTCATCGTCGCCGGCCCGCTCACCATTACGATCTACATCACCTGGTGGTTCATCACCCTCGTGGACGGCTGGGTGAAGCCGCTGGTGCCGGCCCGCTACCTGCCGGAGACCTATCTGCCCTTCGAGATCCCCGGCATCGGCCTCGTGATCGCGCTCACGGGCCTGACGATGCTGGGCTTCCTGACCGCGAACCTCGTCGGACGGACGCTCCTCGATTTCGGCGAGGTGATCCTCAACCGCATGCCGGTGGTGCGCGGCATTTATCGCGGCACCAAGCAGGTCTTCGAGACGATCTTCTCGACCGAGGGCACCTCGTTCCGCACCGTTGGCCTCGTAGAGTTCCCCGTGAAAGGAACCTGGTCCATTGTTTTCATCTCGACGCCGGCCGGGCCTGACCTTCAGGACAGCCTGCCGCCCGCCGGCGAATATATCGGCGTGTTCCTGCCCTGCACGCCGAACCCGACCACCGGCTTCTTCTTCTATCTGCCCCGCCGGGACGTGATCGAGCTCACCATGAGCGTGGACGATGCCGCAAAGCTCGTCATGTCGGCCGGCGTCATCCAGCCCGACGAGACGCAGCGCCGCCTCCAGACCCTCGCCGAAGCCGCAAAGGCCGCCGAGACGAACCGTCGCGACGAGAGGGTGCTGGAGCCGACCGAGGGGTGATGCTCCCCTGACGTGAGGCGCGCGGCTCTTCCGGGCCGCTCTCCTATCCTGCGCGCAGCAGCTTCACCGCGGCGTCCCGCTCGAAAAGGTAGAGCAGCACCCGCAGCGCCCGGCCCCGCTCGGATTCGAGATCCGCGTCGCGGTCGATGATGAGGCGGGCGTCGTCCCGGGCCGCCCCGAGAAGCTCCGCATCGACGTCGAGCCGCGCGAGCTTGAAGCCCGGCAGGCCCGACTGGCGGGTGCCCAGCACCTCGCCCTCGCCGCGAAGCCTCAAGTCCTCCTCGGCGATCCGAAATCCGTCCTCCGTCTCGCGCATCATCTCGAGGCGCGCCTTGGCGGTTTCGCCGAGCGGGCCCTTGTAGAGAAGGAGGCAGGTGGACGGCCGGTCGCCGCGGCCGATGCGCCCGCGCAGCTGGTGGAGCTGGGCGAGGCCGAAGCGCTCCGCGTGCTCGATCACCATCACGGTCGCCCGCGGCACGTCGACACCCACCTCGATGACGGTGGTCGAGACGAGGACCTTGGTCTCGCCCTTGGAGAAGCGCTCCATGGCGGCGTCCTTCTCGCGGCCCGAGAGCTTGCCGTGGACGAGGCCTACCGCATTGCCGAAATGCATCTTGAGGTCTTCGTAGCGCTCCTCCGCCGCGGCGAGGTCCAGGGTTTCGGATTCTCCGACGAGGGGGCACACCCAGTAGACGAGGTCGCCGCCCGCGATCGCGCGGCCGATCGCGCCCACCACCTCGTCGATCCGGTCGTTCGAGATGAGTTTCGTGGCGATGGGCTTGCGGCCCGCCGGCTTCTCGCTCAGCACCGACACGTCCATGTCGCCGAAATAGGTTAGGGACAGCGTCCGCGGGATGGGCGTCGCCGTCATGACGAGGATGTCCACGGCCTCGCCCTTGGAGCCGAGCGCAAGGCGCTGATGCACCCCGAACCGGTGCTGCTCGTCCACGACCGCGAGGCCGAGATCCAGGAAGGCGACGCCTTCCTGGAACAGGGCATGGGTCCCGACCGCGATCTGCACGCTCCCGTCGGCGAGGCCCGCGAGCACCGCCCGCCGCTCGGCGCCCCGGTCGCGGCCGGTAAGGAGCGCGATGGACAGACCCGCCTCCCTGGCCAGAGGCTCGATGCGCTCGTAGTGCTGGCGGGCGAGAATCTCGGTCGGCGCCATCATGGCGGCTTGGCGGCCCGCCTCGATGGCGCTCGCCATGGCAAGGAGCCCCACCACGGTCTTGCCCGACCCCACATCCCCCTGGAGGAGGCGCAGCATGCGCTTGTCGGCGACGAGATCCTGCCGGATGTCTTCGACCGCCTTTGCCTGCGAGCCCGTGAGCCCGAAGGGGAGGAGGCCCTTGATCCGCTCGACGAGCCGGCCGTCGCCCGCATTCACCCGTCCGGCCAGGCGCCTCATGCGGCTGCGCACGAGGGCAAGCGCAAGCTGAGAGGCGAGGAGTTCGTCGTAGGCGAGGCGCTTGCGGGCTGGCGAAGCGGCCAGGGCCTCCTCGGTGAGCTTGGCAATCTCGTTCGGCCGGTGAAGGTCCACGAGGGCGGCGTCGAAGGCGGGAAGGCCGTTGCGCTGGAGCCAGGCCGGATCCTGCCACTCGGGCAGGGGCGGCACCCGCCCGAGGGCGGCGCCCGTGAACTTCGCGATCATCCGCGAGGTCACGCCCTCGGTCTGCCCGTAGACGACCTCCACGGCGGGCAGGTCCGCGGCGGCGCGCTCGTCGAGGATCCTGTCCGGATGCACCATCTGGCGCGTTCCGTCCCACAGCTCGATCTTCCCCGACACGAAGCGGCGCGCGCCCACGGGCAGGAGCTTTTCCATGCGGGGGCGCTGGGCGTTGAAGAAGGCGAGCGTCACGTCGCCGGTCTCGTCCTCCACCAGCACCCGGTAGGGCGCCCGGCGGCCCGGGGGAGGGGGCCTGTGCGCCGTCACGGTGACGGCGAGGGTCACGGGCTCGCCCACGGGCGCATCCGCGATGGAGCCCTTGAGCTCCCGCGAGACGCCCCCGCTCGGCAGATGGAACAGGAGGTCCACGACGCGGGCGGGCCGGCCGGGCTCGCCGAGGAGCCGGTCGAGGAGCGGCGCGATCTTGGGGCCGACGCCCGGCAGCGTGGCGGCTGGGGCGAAGAGCGGGTCGAGGAGGGAGGGACGCAGGGACATCGAACGGGGTGGCACCGGGGGTCGCAATCGCTATATAGCGGCCAAGATAGCCGTCCAGCCGTCGCGATGCGACGCAGCCGAAGGGAGCCCCATGAGCGGGACGACACGCACCAGCGCTGACCTCGACCCCCGCCGCCGCCGCACCCTCTACCGGGCCTGGCACCGGGGCATGCGCGAGATGGACCTCATCATGGGCCGGTTCGCGGATGCGGAGATCGGCACCCTCTCGGAGGAGGATCTCGGCGAGTTCGAGCGCCTCATCGAGGTGCCGGACCGGGATCTTCTGCGCTGGATCACCGGGGAGGACGAGACGCCCGTGAACTACGACACGCCGCTGTTCCGCCGGCTGAAAGGCTTTCACACCCATACCTCGCCGATCCACGGCTAGTCGCCGCGACAGCCGGTCTCTCCCGTGAACCGGGCCCGCAAGCCCGCGTTTCACCCCTGATCCGTTCCAAGAAGCCCTTGATGAAATCCCCCCTCGCCCGCGCGCTCGATGCTCTGAAGAAGGGCGGGAGCCTGACGCTCGCCAGCGTGCCGGAGGGGTTCGACGGCATGGTGGTGGCGGATCTTGCCCGGGGTCTCTCGGGCCATGTGGAGGGCGCCGCGGTCCTCGTCCACGTCGGCCGCGACGGGCAGCGCCAGCAGACGCTCCAGAACGCGCTCCAGTTCATCGCCCCCGAACTCGAAGTGCTGACCTTCCCGGCCTGGGACTGCCAGCCCTACGATCGCGTCTCGCCAAACGCCTCGATTACGGCGCAGCGCATGATAACCCTGGCGCGGCTCGCCCGCTCGCGCACCTCGGAGGACCGCCCGCGCATCCTCTCCACCACCGTGAACGCCCTCGTTCAGCGCGTGCCGCCGCGGGCCCGCATGGCGCAGGAGACCTTCGCGGCGGCCCCCGGCAACGTGATCGACACGCACCAGATCGTCGCCTGGCTCGAGACGAATGGCTTCCTGCGCACCGGCACCGTGCGGGAGACCGGCGAGTATGCCGTCCGCGGCGGCATCATCGACCTCTACCCGGCGGGCCTGCCCAACCCCGTGCGCCTCGACTTCTTCGGCGACACCCTGGAATCGATCCGCTCCTTCGATCCGGAGACGCAGCGCACGGTGGGGCAGCTCCGCTCCCTCGATCTCGTTCCCATGAGCGAGATCCAGCTCACGACGGAGAGCATCCGCCGCTTCCGGCAGGCCTATGTGGCCGCCTTCGGGGCGCCCACCCGCGACGACCGGCTCTACGAGGCGGTGAGCGAGGGCCGGCGCTATCCCGGCATGGAGCACTGGCTCCCGCTCTTCCACGACGGGCTCGACACGCTCCTCGACTACGTTCCGGACGTGCCCGTGGTCTTCGACGCTCTCGCCGACGACGCGGCCGGCGAGCGCCTGTCGCAGATCAAGGACTACTACGACGCCCGGCGCCAGACCGTGGGCCAGCCGCAGCCCGGCGTCGCGCCCTACCGTCCGCTGCCGCCGGACGCGCTCTACTTCAAGCCCGACGAGTGGGCGGAGCGCACGGCAGCGCTGGCCCTGGCACGCCTCACGCCCTTCGCAGTGCCGGATTCCGGCGGGCGCGCCGTGATCGACCTCGAGGCGCGGCGCGGACGCGACTTCAACGCCGAGCGGGCCGAGGAGGGCGCCAACGTCTTCCAGGCCGCGGTTGCGCATATCCGCGGCCTCCAGGGGAAGGGCAAGCGCGTGATCCTCGGCGCCTGGTCCGAGGGTTCGCGCGAGCGCCTGTGCCACGTGCTCACCGATCACGATCTTCGCCAGACGAAGCCCGTCGCGCGGCTCGGCGACGCCCTCGCGCTGCCGAAGACCGAGGTGCCCGTCGCCGTGTGGGGCATCGAGGCGGGGTTCGAGGTCGGCGACCTTGCGGTCGTCAGCGAGCAGGACATCCTCGGCGATCGGCTCGTCCGCGCAAAGCGGAAATCCAAGCGCCCGCAGGACTTCCTCACCGAGGTCGCCGCTCTCACGCCGGGCGATCTCGTCGTCCATGTCGACCACGGCATCGGGCGCTTTTCCGGCCTCAAGACCATCGAGGCCGCCGGCGCCCCGCACGACTGCCTCGAGCTGCACTATGCCGGCGGCGACCGCCTGTTCCTTCCCGTGGAGAACATCGAGCTCCTGACCCGCTACGGGTCCGAGGAGACCGAGGTCCAGCTCGACCGCCTCGGCGGCGGAGCCTGGCAGGCCCGCAAGGCCAAGATGAAGCAGCGGATCCGCGAGATGGCGGGCGAGCTCATGAAGATCGCGGCGGCGCGCGTGCTGAAGGAGGCGCCGCGCCTGGTGCCGCCGGACGGCCTCTACGACGAGTTCGCGGCGCGCTTCCCCTACGACGAGACCGAGGACCAGATGAACGCCATCGAGGCGGTTCTCGACGACCTCGGCACCGGCCGCCCCATGGACCGCCTCGTCTGCGGCGATGTCGGCTTCGGCAAAACCGAGGTGGCGCTCCGCGCCGCCTTCGTCACCGCCATGAGCGGCAAGCAGGTGGCCGTGGTGGTGCCCACGACGCTTCTCGCCCGTCAGCACTTCCGCACCTTCTCCGAGCGCTTCCGCGGGCTGCCGCTCAACGTGGCGCAGGCCTCCCGCTTCGTGCCCGCGGCGGAGATGAAGAAGGTGAGGGAAGGGCTGAAGGACGGCTCGGTCGACATCGTGGTCGGCACGCACGCGCTTTTGGGAAAGACCATCGCGTTCCGCGACCTCGGCCTCATCATCGTGGACGAGGAGCAGCATTTCGGCGTGTCCCACAAGGAGCGCCTGAAGTCCCTGCGGGCGGAGGTGCACGTGCTCACCCTGTCGGCGACGCCGATCCCCCGCACCCTGCAGCTCGCCCTCACGGGCGTGCGCGAGCTCTCGCTTATCACCACGCCGCCGGTGGACCGCTTGGCGGTGCGCACCTTCGTAACGCCGTTCGATCCGCTCCTCATCCGCGAGGCGCTGCTGCGCGAGCGCTATCGCGGCGGGCAGGCCTTCTACGTGGTGCCGCGGCTCGAGGATCTTGGGGAGGTGAAGAGCTTCCTCGACAAGGAGATCCCGGAGGCGAAGGTCGCCGTGGCGCACGGGCAGATGGCGGCGGGCCAGCTCGAGGACGTGATGACGGCCTTCTACGAGGGCAAGTACGACATCCTGCTCTCGACGACGATCGTGGAATCGGGCCTCGATATCCCCACCGCCAACACCCTCATCGTGCACCGGGCCGACATGTTCGGCCTCGCCCAGCTCTACCAGCTGCGCGGCCGGGTGGGGCGCTCCAAGACCCGAGCGTACTCGCTCTTCACGGTGCCGGCGAACAAGCAGCTCACCGTGCAGGCGGAGCGGCGCCTCAAGGTTCTGCAATCCCTCGACACCCTGGGCGCGGGCTTCCAGCTCGCCTCCCACGACCTCGACATTCGCGGCGCCGGCAATCTCCTCGGCGAGGAGCAGTCGGGCCACATCAAGGAGGTGGGCTACGAACTCTATCAGCAGATGCTGGAGGATGCCGTCGCCCAGCTGAAGGCCGGCGTCGAGGAGCCCGCCGAGGACCAGTGGTCGCCCAACATCGCCATCGGCACCCCCGTCATGATACCGGAGAGCTACGTCTCCGACCTGCAGCTCCGCCTCGGCCTCTACCGGCGCCTCTCCACCATGGAGACGGACGAGGAGATCGACTCCTTCAGGGCCGAGCTCGTCGACCGCTTCGGCGCGCTCCCGACCGAGGTCGATCAGCTCCTCAAGATCATGCAGATCAAGGTGCTGTGCCGTCGCGCGAACGTCGAGAAGGTGGACGGGGGCCCCAAGGGGATCATCGTCGCCTTCCGCGACAACGCCTTCGCCAATCCGAACGGCCTCATCTCCTACGTGACCGAGCAGGGCTCCTTCGCGAAGGTGCGCCCCGACATGCGCATCGTGTTCATCCGCGACGTGGAAGACCCGAACGACCGCATCAAGGCGACGGCCACGATTCTGCGCAACCTCGCCCGCATCGCCGAGAAGCAGGCGGCCTGAGGCGCTATGCTACGCATCGCCGTGGTCGAGGAGGGTCGGCTCGTCGAGACCCGCGGCGCCGAGACCCCGGTGCCCTGGTGGAGCTTCACGAAGACGGTTCTCGCGGCCGCAGCCCTCGCCCTCGTGCGTGACGGCCGGCTCTCCCTCGAGGCGCCGCTCGCGGGACGCCCGTTCACCCTGCGGCAGCTCCTCCAGCACCGGGCCGGGTTGCCGGATTATGGCGGTCTTGCCGCCTATCACGCCGCTGTGGCGCGGGGCGACGCGCCCTGGCCTTTCGAACTCATCCTGGAGCGCACCGAGGCCCGGCGTCTGCGCTACGAGCCGGGCCGTGGCTGGGACTATTCCAATATCGGTTATCGCCTCGTCGGCGATCTCGTCGCGGAAGCGGTTCGCCTCCCGCTCGGCGAGGCTCTGCGCTCTCTCATCCTCGACCCCCTCGGCGTCCCGAGGGCCCGCCTCGCCCTCCGGCCCGAAGACCTCGCCGGAGCGGATTTCGGCACCGCCGACAGCTATCATCCGGGCTGGGTCTATCACGGCCTCATCGTCGGCCCGCTCGCCGAAGCCGCGACGCTGCTGCACCGCCTGCTCGCCGGCCCCTATCTGCCCGCCCACCTTCTTGCCGCCATGCGGGCTCCGCACCCGCTCGGCGGCACCGTTCCGGGGCGGCCCTGGCGCGCGCCGGGCTATGGTCTCGGGCTCATGGCGGGTGAGACGCGCTACGGGTGGCGGGTCGAAGGCCACACCGGCGGCGGTCCTGGGAGCGTGTGCGCCGTTTATCACGAGCCTGACCGGCATCCCCCGCGGACCGTGGCGACCTTCCTGCCGGGAGAGCGGACGGGAGCGGTCGAGCGCGCCGCAATGCGCTTCAGGTCGTCTCAAAGAGGCTGGGCGGTACCATCCACGATCTCTCGAAGCGAGGGAGCGGAACCGGACCGCCCTTGAGACCTCGTCGGATGACGGGCGAGGGCCGCCTCAGAGCTCAGGCTTCGACAGGATCCGAGTGCCGAGCTCGCTTTGCAGCAGCGACGCCTGGGCTCCGTTGCCGTCCGTGCCGTTCATGAGGATGACCGGCGTGTTGCGGGGCCTGAGGGTCGTCCGTAGGCGCTCGGCGAGGTCGAGGAATTGCTGGCGCTCGGTCCGGGTCGCGTTGCGGGGCATGTGCAGCACCACGGCGGCCGGGCTCGGGATGAGGGCGAGCACCTCCTCGGTGACTTCGAGGGGGGTGGTGACGCTGGCAAAGCCCATCTCGGCGAGTTCCGCCGACAGCGAGTGGTTCAAAGCCCGCTCGCCATTGTCCACGACGAGCACCTTCTGCAATCCGATCATGATTGTTCCCGACGCAAAAGGCGTCACGCGGTCTAGAGACCCAGCTACTAACGCCGAGCTCGACCTTTTGTTTCAAAGGCAAGCTCGGCCGTGCGTCAGCGGACGCCGATGACGATCCCGGCGAAGAGGTCCGCCTTGAAGCCGGAGGAGCGCCAGAGCGGCGCCTGGGCCGGGAGGATCGGCATGCCGCGGGCGAATTCGTAGAGCTCGGCGGCGGCGCCCGCGAAATGGATCACCCCATCCTCGTCGCGGCGCACGCGCAGCAGATCCTCCGAGGTGCCGGGCAGGCCGCCCTCGCCGTCGAGGGAGAAGGTGAGGTGGCCGACCGCGCCGCGGGTCCGCGCCAGGCAGGCGAGTTCCCCGAAGGCGAGGACGTCCGTGACGGCCCGCTTCAGGTCGCCCCGCGACTTGAACCGCACCGGCGCCTCGTGGACCAGGATGACCGAGATCACGCTGTCCGGCAGGTCGGCTTCGGCGAGGGCGGGCTCGAGGAAGCCTGGGACCACGAGGCGCGTCGGGCGCTCGTCGAGGAGCGCCCGGTCGAGGGCCGCGCCCTCGAAGAGGCCGACGGTTTCGAGAGTCGCCCCGGTGACGAGGGACGTGGTGAGGCCGAGCACGAGGCCGCGGTGATCGTCCGGAGCGAGCAGGCTCAGGATGCGCTCGTTCGATTCCACCGCCTCCGTGACGAGGAAATGGGCGGCCGCCGCGACGAGGGACGTGAAGGGGCGAAAGAGCGCCTGGGGAGGCCCCTCCCGCTTCTGGAACGTCACGATCCCTGCGTGGGAGGGATTCTCGGGCGGCAGCGGCCCGGCCTCGGTCTCCACGATGGCCCGGTCGAGATCCACCACCCCGTCGGGCACGTTCGGCCCGAAGGCGCAGATGAAGCGCAGGCCGAAATACCGGGCAGCGAGGCGGCAGAAGAGTTCGGCGGGCCGCTCCTCGGCCACGCGCCCCTGGCAGATGACCGCGCAGACGTTGGCGGATTCGATGGCCGAGCCCAGAACCTCCTCCGGCCAGGCCACCGGGAGGAGGCAGGGGATGAAGCCCGCCCGCTCGACGGCGAGGAGCGCCACGCAGGCCTCCGATCCGTTCGGCAGGCAGATGCCGATGGGAACGCCGGCAGGCAGGCCGAGGCCTGCGAGGAACGTGGCGAGGCGGTCCACCACCCGCTGTGTGTTGGCGTAGCTCCAGGCGATCCGCGGCCGCCCGCTCCAGGCCTCGCGCCCGGGCTGATCGTGGAAGGCGAGGCGGTGGGGATGCCGGTCCGCGGTGGCGGCAAGGAGGCTCGACGGGCGAACGGCGCCCCAGCCGAGGGGATCGCCCTCGGGCTCGTCGTCTTGGGGCAGCACACGCGCAAGCGCCGTCATGGAAAGCTCCGGCAGGCGACCCGTTCGTCGAGTCGGCTTGGCCGTATCATGGCCTAAGGCGTTTTGCGCCACCAGACATCGATGGTCGTACCGAGCAGCGGCGTTTTCGCCGGCCGGTCGAGCGATGAATCGTAGGCGAGCCAAGATTCCCCAACGTAAAACAGCGGCACGGCATAGAAGTCGGACAGCAGAACCCGGTCGAGGGCGCGCACGGCGGCGACGAAGCCGTCCCGGCTCTCGGCCGCCACGATCGCGTCGATCAAGCCGTCGACGGCGGGCGAGCGGACGCCCGCATAGTTCAGGGTCCCGGGGGTGTCGGCGCCGGAAGAACCCCACCGGCCGCGCTGCTCGTTGCCGGGGGAGGCGGAGGCGGGCCACGAGGACTGGATCATGTCGTAATCGTAGGTGGCGAGCCGGCGCCAGTACTGCACGTCGTCGACGAGCCGCACGGAAGCCTGGACGCCCACCCGCTGGAGGCTCTGCGCGTAGTTGAGGGCGAGCCGCTCCTGCGGGCGCGAATTCACCAGGATGTCGAAGGCGAAGGGCTCGCCCGTCTCGCGCCGGCGCAGGCCCTCCCGGCCCAGGGTCCAGCCGGCCTCGGCGAGGAGCGCGAGCGCGCGCCGCGCGGTGTCCCGGTCGCGACCCGAGGCGTCGGGGGCGGGCGGCCGCCAGCGGCCCTCCAGGATGTCGGGCCGGACGGCGCCCGGGAAGCGCTCGAGGAGACGGCGCTCCTCCGGGCCGGCGGGCTGGCCGGCGCTCGACAGGTCGGATCCTGCAAAGAAGCTGTCGGAGCGCTGGACGAGGCCGAAATAGAGGTTCCGGTTGACCCACTCGAACTCGAAGAGCGACGCCAACGCCTCGCGCACCCGCATGTCGGCGAAGAGCGCCATGCGGGTGTTGAACACGAAGCCGTTCATCCCTTTCGGGGTGAGGATCGGCAGGCTCTCCCGCTTGATCCGTCCCTCGCGCAGGGCGGGGACGTCGTAGCCCGTCGCCCAGCGCCCCGGGTCGGGCTCGAGACGCCAGTCGTAGAGGCCCGCCTTGAAAGCCTCGAAGAGCGCGTTGGCGTCGCGGTAGAAGTCGTAGCGGATCTCCTCCGCATTGTAGAGCCCGCGCAGCACCGGCAGGTCCGCCGCCCAGAAATCCTTGCGCCTCCGCAGGGTCAGGCGCTCGCCGGGCTTGAGCTCCACGAATTCGTAAGGTCCGGACCCGACCGGCGGCGTCAGGGAGGTCTTGTCGAAGGTCTCGGGATCGGTGGCATGGGCGGCGAAGACCGGCATGAGCCCGAGGTTCAGCGGCAGCTCGCGGTTCCGCGACCCGGCGAGGTCGAACCGGATCCGGTGCAAGCCCTGCACCTCGACGCCTTTCACCTCGCCGTAGGTCGTGCGGTAGAAGGGTTTTCCGCGCTGCTTCAGCACCTCGAAGGTGAAGCGCACGTCCTCGGCGGTCAGCGGCTTGCCGTCGGAGAACCGGGCCCTGGGATCGAGATTGAAGGTCACGGAGGAACGGTCCGCCGGCATCTCCACCGAGCGGGCGACGAGGCCGTAGAGGGTGAATGGCTCGTCCGCGGAGCGGATCATCAGGCTCTGGAGGACGTAGCGCGGCACCACGTCGGGCGCGACGCCGAGCACGATCAGCGGGTTGAGCGCATCGAAGGTGCCCTGGAGCGCGAGGGTGATGCGCCCGCCCTTCGGCGCCGCCGGATCGGCATAGGGCAGGTGGGTAAAGTCCGGCGGCAGGGCCGGCTCGCCGTGCATGGCGATCCCATGGAGAGGCCGGGCCGGCTCGGCGGCAAGCTCCGCGGCCGGCGCCGCCAGGAGTAGGGCGGTGAGGCAAGCTCTGAGAGCGGTTGCGGCAAGTGAAAGCATGCGGCTTTGTGGCCGATTCGCAGCACTTCGTCAGTTTAGTGAGCCGAAAGTCGAAGGGGGCGACTGGAAACCGGAGACGCGAACCGCTAAAGGAGCGCCGCACGTCACGTCCTCGCCTTATTCGGCGAAGATGCAGCGTCCACCGAAGGTCACCGGATCTGCTGAGCGCATCGCGGCCGACCCTGACAAGAAGCCGACCTTCCTGCTGAAGAGGATGATCAACATGTCTTTCGCGAATCGTTTCGCGAGCCGGGGGGGCAAGACCGGCCTGGCGACCGCACTGGCGCTCGTCCTGGGCGCATCCCCTGTTCTCGCTCAGACCGCTCCGGCACCGACGGCTCCGGCCCAGCCCCGCGCGCAGCAGCCGCGCCCTGCGGCGCCGGCCGCCCCTGGCGCCGCCGCGCCGGCTCCTGCGGCTCCCGCAGCCCCAGGCGCAGCCGCCCCGGGCCAGCCCCAGGCCGCCCAGCAGAACACCGGCCCGACCGTCGTGCAGGTGAAGGCCGAGCCGTCCCAGCCCGACTGGACGAAGGTCTGCGGCAAGGACCAGGCCAACAACACCGAGATCTGCTACACGACCCGCGACTTCGTGTCGGATCAGGGCCAGCCGGTTCTCGCCGTCGCCGTCTACGACGTGAAGGGTCCGCAGCCCCAGCGCATCGTCCGCTTCCTCATGCCGCTCGGCCTCCTGCTCCAGCCCGGCGTCCGCTTCGCGGTGGACCAGGGCCAGGCGACTCCGGGCCGCTACGCGATCTGCTTCCCGAACGGGTGCTTCGCCGAATCGCCGGTGACGCCCGACTTCGTGAACGCGATGAAGCGCGGCACGAACCTCAACGTGAGCGTCCAGAACCAGGCGGGCCGCGAGGTCACCTTCGCGGTTCCGGCCGCGGGCTTCGGCAAGGCCTTCGACGGCCCGGCGATCGACCCGAAGGTGCTCGAAGAGCAGCAGAAGAAGCTTCAGGAGGAGCTCGAGAAGCGCAGCGACGAGCTTCGCAAGCGCCTCGAGAGCAATGCCGCGGCGGGCGGCGCTGCCCCCGCACCGAAGCCGTAAGCGGTTTCACGAAGACTGCCGCGGAACGCCGGGCCCCGAGCCCGGCGTTTTCGTTCGTGCTTCAGTTCGCGATCATGGGTTTCGCCCGGTAGCCGCCGCCCTCGTCCTGGTCGAACATTTCCGGGATCATCGGGTTGCGCAGGGGTTCGCCCGATTGGTCCGGCAGGAGGTTCTGCTCGGACACGTAGGCGATGTATTCGGTCTCCGCGTTCTCGGCGAAGAGGTGGTAGAAGGGCTGATCCTTCCGGGGCCGGATCTCCTCCGGGATCGACAGCCACCATTCCTCGGTGTTGTCGAATTCCGGATCCACATCGAAGATGAGGCCGCGGAACGGGAAGAGCCTGTGCTTCACCACCTGGCCGATCGCGAACTTGGCTGAACGGGCCTTCATGGGCAGGTTCTCCTTTCCGAAGATATAGGCCGGCCGGGGCGGAACGCCAACCTTGGCCTTAAGACGGAGATCCTGCCTCCTTCTCCTCGACGAGGCGGGCGAGGTCGACGATCACCTTCGCCTGTTTCCAGGTGGCGTCGTCCTGCATCTTGCCGTCGATCATCACGGCGCCCGTGCCGTCCGGCATGGCCTCAATGATGCGCCGCGCGAAGGCGGCCTCCGCAGGGTCCGGGGTGAAGACGCGCTTTGCGATCTCGATCTGGGTCGGATGGAGGGACCAGGCGCCCGCGCAGCCGAGGAGGAACGCGTTGCGGAACTGGGTCTCGCAGGCGAGCGGATCGGAGAAGTCGCCGAAGGGCCCGTAGAAGGCCTTCAGGCCGTTCGCCAGGCAGGCATCGACCATGCGGGCGAGGGTGTAATGCCATAGATCCTGCTGGGCGACGCTGCGCTCGGGCCCGTCCCCGGGATCGCCCAGGACCTTGTACTCGGGATGGCCGCCGCCGACCCGGGTGGTCTTCATGCCGCGGGAGGCCGCAAGATCCGCGGGCCCGAGGCTCATGCCGTGAAGGCGAGGGGAGGCGGCGGCGATGGCGTCGACGTTCTTCACGCCCTCCGCGGTCTCGAGAATGGCATGGACGAGGATCGGCTTCTTCAAGCCGTGGCGCGCCTCGAGCTGCGCCAGGAGCTGGTCGATGTAGTGGATGTCCCAGGGGCCATCGACCTTCGGCAGCATCACCACGTCGAGCTTGTCCCCGACCTCGCCCACGATCTCGACCAGGTCGTCGAGCATCCAGGGGCTGTTCAGGGCATTGATGCGCGTCCAGAGCCCCGTCGAGGCGAACGCGTTGGCTTTGGCGAGAGCGATGAAGCCCTGGCGGGCGGCGACCTTCTGATCGGCCGGGATCGCGTCCTCCAGGTTGCCGAGGATCACGTCCACCTGCGGGATGAGGTCAGGGATCTTGGCCCGCACCTTCTCCAGATGCGGCGGCACGAAGTGGATCATCCGCTCCAGGCGCACGGGCAGGTCCCGGAAGGGCTGCGGCGCTCCTGCGGCGAGGGGCTGGAAAAAGCGGCGCGGCAGCTTCATCGGCGTCTCCACATGGCTCGCCCTCCGTTAGGCCAAGCTGGCCCTGCCCGTCCAGGCGGATCGAGCGGGCATGCTCCTTTGGTCCGGGGGACGCCCGGGAAAGGTCCGTTGCGGGGGGCGCCAAAGCCTGCAACAAACCCCTGACCCGCTCTGGAGCCCGCGATGTCCGACCTCGTCGGGCTGTTCAACCTTCTCGCCCCGTTCTTCGGCCTCATCGGTCTCGGCTTCTTCTGCGGCAAGGTCGTCAAGCGCCCGGAGGCCGGGCTCGCGTGGATGCAGTTCTTCCTCATCTACGTGTCGCTGCCCTGCCTCTTCTACTCGCTCATCGCCGACAAGCCCCTCGACCAGCTGACGAACTGGCCCTTCATTGCGGTCACGACCCTCTGCACCTACTGCGCCTTCGCGCTCTCGTTCGGGGCGGGGCTCTGGCACACCCGGGACATGCCGCAATCGGTGATGCAGGGGGTCGCGGGCTCCTATTCCAATATCGGCTATATGGGCCCGCCGCTGATCCTCTCGGCCCTGGGGCCGGCAGCCAGCGCGCCCGTGGTCCTCATCTTCGTCTTCGACAACCTGCTCCTGTTCTCCCTCGTGCCCCTCCTCATGGCGGTGGCGGGCCTCGAGAAGCGGAGCCTCGGCGCCACGATCCTGGACATCGTCGTGAAGGTGGTGACGCATCCGTTCAACGTGGCGACGGCCGCCGGCGTCCTCGCGAGCTACCTTCACCTCGAACTGCCGGCGTCCGTCAGCAAGATGGTCTCATGGCTCAACGGCGCCGCGGCTCCCTGCGCCCTGTTCCTGCTCGGCGTGACGGTGGCGCTGCGCCCTCTCGGGCGCGTTCCGGGCGAAGTGCCGGCGCTCGTCTTCATCAAGCTGGTGCTTCATCCGCTGCTCGTGTGGGTGCTGCTCTCGGCGGTCGGCGATTTCGGGCCGACCTGGACCTATGCGGCCGTGATCATGGCGGCCCTGCCGCCGGCCCTGAACATCTTCGTGATCTCGACTCAGTACAATGTCGGGGTCGAGCGGGCCTCGGCCTGCGTCCTTATCGGCACGCTGGTCTCGATGGCGACGCTCACGGGCTTCCTGTGGCTCGTCAAGACGGGGATCATGCCGCATGATCTCTTCCCGTCCTGAACCGGACCGCTCATGGCTCTCCCCCTCGCCGGCCTCACCGTCCTCGATTTCTCGACCTTGCTGCCGGGTCCCCTCGCCACCCTCATGCTGGCCGAGGCAGGCGCCGAGGTCATCAAGGTCGAACGCCCGGGCGGCGAGGACATGCGCCGGTTCCCGCCCGCCTTCGGCGGCGGCTCGGCGCCGTACGCCGTGCTCAACGGAGCGAAGAAGAGCATCGCGGTGGACCTCAAGACGGACGAGGGCAGGCGGAGCCTCGAACCGCTCCTGAGACGGGCCGACATCCTCGTCGAGCAGTTCCGCCCCGGCGTGATGGCCCGCCTCGGCCTCGACTACGAGGCGGTGAGGCGGATAAATCCGCGCCTCGTCTATTGCTCGATCTCGGGCTACGGGCAGACGGGCCCGCGGGCGGGCGAAGCCGGCCACGACATCAACTATCAGGCCGTCACGGGCCTTCTCTCCCTCTCGCCGCTGATGCCGGCCTCGCTCACGGCTGATATCGCGGGCGGGGCCATGCCGGCGGTGCTCAACATCCTCCTGGCGCTCCGGCAGCGCGACGCGACGGGGGAGGGAGCCTATCTCGACATCGCCATGGCGGATTCGATGTTCACCTTCGCGTCGTTCGGCCTCGCCGAGGGCCACGCCACGGGACGCTTTCCCGGGCCCGCGGAGAACATGCTCGCCGGAGGCTCGCCGCGCTACGGCCTCTACCCCACGGCCGACGGGCGCTGCCTTGCCGTCGGTGCCCTGGAGCCGAAGTTCTGGAACGCTTTCTGCGAGGCGATCGAGCTTCCCCCCGACCTCCGGGACGACACCCGCGACCCGGAGGCCACGAAGGCCGCCGTCGCGGCGATCGTCGCCGGCGAGACGGGGGAGACCTGGCGCAGCCGCCTCGAACCCCTCGATTGCTGCTGCACCCTCGTCGCGTCGCTCGAGGAAGCCCTGGCGGACGATCACTTCCGCGCTCGCGGCCTCTTCGCCTACGAGGCCCGGCAGGGCGGTGCGCGCCTTCCCATGGCGGCCCTGCCGCTCGCCCCGGCCTTCCGCCGGAGCCCCGACATCGTGAGGGACGTTGCCCCCGCAGGGGAGAGCGACGCGGCGGAGTTGGGCTAAGGACGCGGGTCCTGCATGAGGCGCGGAGCGTTGAGCCGCGGCAGCACGCCCTCGCGCATCACGGCGCGCCGGAGCGGTCCGATGCCCCCGATGGCGAGGAGCCCGGCGCCGCGCAGGAAGTCGGCGGGCAGCAGGCCCGACAGGAGCGTCCGATTGAGGCCGTCCACGGCTGCCGTTCGCAGCCGCACGTCGAGGTCGCGGCCCCGCTGATAGGCCTGGAGCACCGCGGCGGATCCCGGATCGGCGCGCCCGTCCACGGCCGCATCCCGCAGGGCGGCCACATCCCGCATGCCGAGATTGAGGCCCTGCGCGCCGATGGGCGGAAAGACATGAGCGGCCTCTCCGACGAGGGCGAGGCGCTGCGCCTGGAAGCGCTCTACGGAAAGGCCGCTCATGGGCACAAGGCCCCGCGGCCCATCCACCCGCATGCGGCCGAGCATGGACTGCGCCTGACGCTCGATCACAGCCGCGAGTTCGTCGTCCGCAAGCCCCGAGAGGCGTTTGGCTTCCTCGGGACGCGCCACCCACACGAGGCTCGAGCGCCGTCCCGGCAGGGGAACGAGGGTGAACGGGCCGTGCCGGGTGTGAAACTCCGTCGAGGTCTCGCGGTGAGGCCGCTCGTGGGCCAGGATCGTGGTGAGCGCCGCTTGCGGGTAGGACCAGGAGCGCGTGCCGATGCCGGACGCCTGGCGCAGGGCGGAGTTACGTCCGTCCGCGGCGACGCCGAGGAGGCAGGACAGTGTTTGCCCGCTTCTGAGGGTGACGGTCGCGCGGTCGGCGCCCGGCTCCCAGCCGGCGGCCTGTCCTTCGATCAGCGTGAGGCCCGGCTCGTTGCGGGCCGCTTCTCCGAGGATGTCGACGAGCCCCGCGTTCTCCACGTTCCACCCGAACGCATCGAGGCCGATCTCGCCCGCCCGGAAGGCCACCGGCGGCGGGCGGAACAGGCTCCCGGTGTCGTCGATGAGCCGCATGGTCTCGAGAGGCGCGGCCTGCTGCTGCACGGCGGGCCAGACGCCGAGCGCATCGATGAGGCGCACCGATCCGTTGAGCAGGGCGACGGTCCGCCCGTCCCGCCGGGCATCGAGCGGCCCGACGAGGGCCGTCCTGAAGCCGTCCCGGGCGAAGGCGAGCGCGGCGCTCGATCCCGCGGCGCCAGCGCCGACGACGACGATGTCGAAGCTCTCATCGCTCATGAGCGGGATGCCTCCATGGAGCTGGTGTCGAGTTGCGCTGCCATGCGAGCATCCGCGATGGTCGGAGCAAAGGCGACGGCCGGCAGGCCGAGATGCTCCCGCTCCAGCGCCCGCCGCACGACCGGGTTGGCCCCGGCAACGAAGACCTGGGCGCCGTTGTTCCGTCCGCGCGCCACGAACTCTTTCAACGAGGCCGCCGCGCTCGAATCCGCCAGCGGAACCGCCGAGAGGTCGAGGATCGCGATCTTCGGGAAACGGCCGATCCGGTCGAGGGTCGTGGCGATCTTCGTCGATGCCCCAAAGAAGAGCGGCCCCGTGATCCTGAACACGGCGACGTTGCCGTCACCCGGCCCGACTGGCGCGGCATCCGCATCGTCCGGCCCGTCCTCGGAGAGGAGGGGCGTGCCGGTCTCCACGGAGACGAGCTCCGCCATCCGGTGCATGAAGAGGAAGCTTCCGAGTACGACGCCGACGACGATGCCCTCGGTGAGATCCCGGAGCAGCGTGGTGAGGAACGTGGCGAGGAGCACCGCCGCCTCGCCGCGGGAGCGGCGAAGGATGCTCCAGAATTCGTGCCGCTCCGCCATGTTCCAGGCCACCACCGCGAGGATCCCGGCAAGGGCGGCGAGCGGGATGTAGGAGGCGAGGGGGGCCGCAAAGAGCATGAAGGCGAGGAGGAAAGCCGCGTGCAGCATCCCGGCCACGGGACTGAACGCGCCGGACCTGACGTTGGTGGCGGTGCGGGCGATGGTGCCGGTGGCGCAGATGCCGCCGAAGAACGCGCAGCCCACATTGGCGACGCCCTGGGCCACCAGCTCCATGTTGGAGCGGTGTCGCGTTCCGCCCATGGCGTCGGCGACCACCGCGGAGAGCAGGGACTCGATGCCGCCGAGGAGCGCGAAGGCAAGCGCATCGGGCAGCACCTCGAGGATGCGCTCGGCCGTGATCGTGGGCAGTTGTGGGAGGGGCAGGGCGTTCGGGATCCCGCCGAACCGGCTGCCGATGGTCTCGACCGGCAGGTGGGCGAGCGAGACCGCCGCGGACGCGGCGACCACCGCGATGAGGAAGCCCGGCCAGGTCGGCCGATAGCGCCGCAGGGCGAGGATGAGCGCAATGGTGCCCGCCGCCACCCCGATTGCGGCGGGGCTCGCGGTCGGTGCGGCGGCCCACAGGGCGTCCACCTTCGGCAGGAGCGCCGCCGGCTCCCGCCCGGCGAGCGTCAGGCCGAGGAGGTCGCGGATCTGGCTTGCGAAGATGATGACGGCGATGCCGGCTGTAAAGCCGATCGTCACCGGATGGGGGATGTAGCGGATGTAGGATCCGAGCCGCAGGAAGCCGATGGCGATCAGCATGAGGCCGGCCAGCAGCGTGGCGAGAAGGAAGCCACTGAACCCGTGCCGCTCGATGGAGGCCGCCACGAGGACGATGAAGGCGCCGGCCGGGCCGCCGATCTGGTAGCGGCTGCCCCCGAGGGCCGAGATCAGGAACCCGCCCACGATGGCCGTGTAGAGCCCCCGCTCCGGTCCGGCGCCCGACGCGATGGCGATGGCCATGGAGAGCGGCAGGGCCACGATGGCGACCGTCAGGCCCGCCACCATGTCGGCCTGCAGCTGCGGCAGGCCGTAGCCCCGGCGGAGCACCGAGACGAGCTTCGGCGTGAACAGCTCGGCGAAGCTCGGGCGGGGGGTGTCGAGGCGGGTCGGGAGCATCGCGACGCAGAACCAGGCAGGAACGGTGCACAATAAAGCATGTCGGTGCGGTTGCCGACCCGTCCGCCGGGTTTCTATGATGGTTTCAGGGGAGGAGCCCGATGAGCAAAGCCATTCGCATTCACGCCCATGGCGGGCCGGAGGTGCTGTCCTACGAGGACACGCCGGCGGCGGAGCTGAAGGCCGGCGAGGTTCTGGTGCGCCACCGGGCCGTGGGCGTGAACTTCATTGACGTCTACTACCGCACGGGCGCCTATGCGGCGCCCCACATGCCCTTCACCCCGGGCAACGAGGGCTCGGGCGAAGTGGTGGCGGTGGGCGAGGGGGTGACGGGTTTCGAGCCGGGCGACCGGGTGGCCTATGCGGGGAGCCTCGGCGGCTATGCCGAGGAGCGGGCCATCGAGGCGCGGTTCCTCGTCAAGCTGTCCCCCGGAATCGAGCACGAGACGGCCGCCGCCATGATGCTGAAGGGCCTCACGGCCCAGTACCTCCTGCGCCGCACCTTCAAGGTGGAGCCGGGGCACACGATCCTGTTCCATGCCGCCGCCGGGGGCGTCGGGCTCATCCTGTGCCAATGGGCCAAGCATCTCGGCTGCACGGTGATCGGCACGGTCGGATCCCGCGACAAGGAGGCGCTCGCCCGCGAGAACGGCTGCGATCACGTGATCTTCTACCGGGAGGAGAATTTCGCCGCCCGGGTCCGGGAGATCACCCGGGGCGAGTTGTGCGACGTGGTCTATGACGGGGTCGGCCAGGCGACCTTCATGGGCTCCCTCGACTGCCTCAAGCCGCTCGGGACCTTCGCGAGCTTCGGCTCGGCCTCCGGCCCCATCGAGGCCTTCAACATCGGTCTTCTCGCCCAGAAGGGCTCGCTCTTCGCCACCCGGCCGACGCTCTTCACCCACATCGCCAAGCGCGAGGCCCTCGACGCTATGGCGGCGGACCTCTTCGCCGTGGTCGAAGGCGGGCACGTCCGGATTCCGATCCATTCCCGCCTGCCGCTCTTGGAGGCCCGCGAGGCGCACCGGGCGCTCGAATCCCGCGCGACCACGGGCGCGACCGTGCTGATGCCGTGAAAGACAGCAGCGTGAAGGCGTCCCCTGAGCCGCTCGTCGCCCTGCGGGGGATCACGAAGCGATACGGCGAGCTTCTCGCCAACGACCGCATCGACCTCGCCATCGCGCCGGGGGAGATCCACGCCCTCCTCGGGGAGAACGGCGCCGGCAAGTCGACCCTCGTCAAGATCCTCTACGGGGTCGTGGAGCCGAGCGCCGGCGAGATCCTGTGGCAGGGGCGGCCCGTCGCCATCGCGTCGCCCGTAGCGGCCCGGGCGCTCGGCCTCGGCATGGTGTTCCAGCACTTCTCGCTCTTCGACGAGTTGACGGTCGCCGAGAACATCGCGGTCGCCCTTTCGGGCGACAGGAGCCTGCGCGACGTGCGCGCGAAGCTCGGCGAGGTGAGCCGGGCCTACGGGCTTGCCCTCGAGCCGGACCGGGCCGTGTGGACGCTCTCGGCGGGCGAGCGTCAGCGCATCGAGATCGTGCGATGCCTCTTGCAGAACCCGAAGCTCCTCATTCTCGACGAGCCGACCTCGGTGCTGACGCCGCAGGAATCGGACCACCTGTTCGCGACCCTGGAGAAGCTGGCCGCGGAGGGCTGCGCCATCCTCTTCATCTCGCACAAGCTCGAGGAGGTGCGGCGCCTGTGCCGGAGCGCCACGATCCTGCGCGGCGGCCGGGTCGTGGCGACCCTCGACCCGCGCAAGCGTAGCGCCCGGGAGATCGCCGCCCTCATGGTGGGCGCGGAGGTGGGGGAGGTGAAGGGCGGAGGCGCCCAGGCGTCGAGCGCCGAGGTGCTTCGGGTCCGCGGCCTCACGCTCGCGCCCGCCGCCGTCCACGGCAAGACGCTGAACGGCATCGAGCTTGCGGTTCACGCCGGCGAGGTTGTCGGGATCGCGGGCGTCGCCGGCAACGGGCAGAGCGAGCTGTTCGCTTCCCTCTCCGGCGAGCGGCTTGCCGGGCGGGCGGACGCGGTCGCCATCAACGGAAAGTCCTGCGGCCTTGCCGGCATCGACGCCCGCCGGCGACTCGGGGGCGCCTTCGTGCCGGAGGAGCGCCTCGGCCATGCGGCGGCTCCCACTCATTCCTTGAGTGAGAACACCCTCATCTCGCACCATGCCGGCGGAACGGTGGGCCGCGCCGGCTTCATCGCCCTCGACCGGGCGCGTCGCCTGGCGCGGGACATCATCGAGAGCTTCGACGTGCGCGTGCCCGAAGCCGATCCGGCGGCCCGCAAGCTGTCCGGCGGCAACCTCCAGAAATTCGTGATCGGCCGCGAGATCATCCGCCAGCCGAAGCTCCTCGTGGTCGACCAGCCGACCTGGGGCGTCGACGCGGGCGCCGCCCGGCTCATCCGTCAGGCGCTGGTGGACCTCTCGCGGGCGGGCAGCGCGGTCCTCGTCATCAGCCAAGACCTCGACGAGCTCTTCGAGATTGCCGACCGGATTGCGGTGATCCACGACGGGCACCTCAGCCCCACACGCCCCACGGGCAAATGGACCCGCGAGGCCATCGGACTCGAAATGCTCGGCGTCGCGCGAGGGCAGGGCGCTCATGCGGCTTGAGCTCGTTCCCCGCGCGAGCGTCTCGCCGGTGATGCGGGCGGTCGCGCCCGTCCTCGCCTTCCTGACGGCGTTCCTCATCGGCGGCCTCGTAATTTGGCTTCTCGGCCGCTCGCCGCTCGCGGCCTTCCAGGTCTACGTCACCGGACCGCTTCAGGACCCCTGGGCCCTGCAGGAGCTCGTCGTGAAGGCGACGCCGCTCGCCCTCATCGCCATCGGCCTCTCGTACTGCTTTCGCGCCAACCTGTGGAACATCGGCGCCGAGGGGCAGTACGTGATCGGCGCGATCTTCGGCAGCTGGCTCGCCCTCGCGACGCACGGCACGGAGGCGGGCCCCTGGGTGCTGCCGGCCATGATGGTGCTGGGCCTCCTCGGCGGCGCGCTTTACGGCCTCGTCCCGGCCTTCCTGAAGACCCGGTTCGGGGTGAACGAGATCCTGACGAGCCTCATGCTCGTCTATGTCGCCCAGCTCATCCTCGACTACCTCGCCCGTGGACCCTGGCGCGACCCGAAGGGCTTCAACTTCCCGCAATCCGTCACCTTCGATCCCGCCGCGACCCTGCCGCCCGTCATGGAGGCGAGCCGGGTCCATTTCGGAGCGGTGTTCGCGCTCGTCGCGATCCTCGTCACCGCTGTCGTGGTCGCCTGCACCCTGTTCGGCTACCGCCTGCGGCTCACGGGAGACGCGCCCCGGGCGGCGCGTTTCGCGGGCTTCAGCCAGAAGCGCACCACGCTTGCCGTCTTCGCCATCTCTGGCGGCCTTGCGGGCCTTGCAGGCATCTCCGAGGTGTCGGGGCAGATCGGCCAGATTCAGCCCAGCATCTCGCCGGGCTACGGGTTCACGGCGATCACCGTGGCGTTCCTCGGGCGCCTCAATCCGATCGGCATCCTCGCCGCCTCGCTCGTCGTGGCGCTCCTCTTCATCGGCGGCGAGAGCGCGCAGATCCTGCTGCGCCTGCCCCTCGATCTCACCAACGCCTTTCAGGGCATCCTGCTGCTGTGTGTGCTCGGCGCCGACGCGCTCGTGAGCTACCGGGTCCGGCTCGTGGGGCGGGGAGCGCACGCATGACGTTCTTCGAGGCGGTTCTTCTCACGGTGATCACGGCTTCGACGCCGCTTCTCATCGCGGCGCTCGGAGAGCTCGTCACGGAGCGGTCGGGCGTCCTCAACCTCGGCGTCGAGGGCATGATGGCCATGGGGGCGGCCTGCAGCTTCGCGGCCGCGGTGACCTTCGATTCCACCCTCGCCGGCGTGCTCTGCGGCATGCTCGCCGGCGCCCTGATGGCGGCCCTGTTCGCCCTCGCGGTCCTAGGCTTTGCCGCCAATCAGGTGGGCTCGGGCCTCGCCCTCACGATCTTCGGCCTCGGCCTGTCGGGGCTCGTCGGGGCCCCCTTCGTCGGTTCGCGACGAGACCCCGTGGCGCCGCTCCACATCCCGGGCCTGAGCGACCTGCCGGTGGTGGGCCGCATCCTCTTTTCCCAGGATGCCTTCGTCTACCTGTCCTTCGCCCTCACGGTGGCCATCGCCCTGTTCCTCGTCCGCAGCCGCGCGGGGCTGACCCTCCGGTCGGTGGGCGAAAACCACGCTTCCGCGCACGCGCTCGGCCTTCCCGTGCTGAAGACGCGGCTCGCAGCAATCCTGTTCGGCGGCGCCTGCGCGGGGCTGGCCGGGGCGTATCTCGCCCTCGTCTACACACGGTTCTGGTCCCCCGGCATGACGGCGGGCCGCGGCTGGATCGCCCTCGCCCTCGTGGTTTTCGCGGCCTGGCGGCCCGGCTGGGTGCTCGTCGGCGCCTACATCTTCGGGGCCGCGACCGTGCTCCAGCTCCACGCCCAGGCCCTGCAGCTCGGCATCCCGTCCCAGGCGCTCTCGGCGGTGCCTTACGTCGCGACGATCCTCGCGCTCCTCCTCCTGTCGATCCGCCATGGCCGCGCTGTGGGCGCCCCTGGGTCACTGGGCCTACCCTTTGTGCCGGATCGCTAACCGTTTGGGCAAAAGACGCATTTGCATGGCGGGCGGGCCGCGGTAACCAAGGGCAGACCAGAACAGGGAGCGGTCAACGTGAACCTTAAGACACTCGGTACCCTGGCGGGGGCTCTCGCCCTTTCGCTCACGGCCGGCGGGGCCTCCGCCCAGCAGCAGAAGCTCAAGATCGGCTTCATCTACGTCGGACCCGTGGGCGACCACGGCTGGAGCTACCAGCACGATGTCGGCCGCCAGGCCATCGTGAAGGCCTTCGGCGACAAGGTCGAGACCACCTTCGTGGAGAGCGTGCCGGAGGCCGATTCCGAGCGCGCGATCGAGCAGCTCGCCCGCACCGGGCACGGGCTCATCTTCACCACCTCGTTCGGTTTCATGGAGCCGACCCTCAAGGTTGCCCGCAAGTACCCGAACGTGAAGTTCGAGCACGCCACCGGCTACAAGCGCGCCCCGAACCTCGCGACCTATGCGGCGAGATTCCACGAGGGCCGCTACATCACGGGCAAGATCGCCGCCAGGATGTCGAAGACCGGCACCATCGGCTATGTCGGCGCGTTCCCGATCCCGGAGGTCGTGGCGGGCATCAACGCCTACATGCTCGGCGCCCAGTCCGAGAACCCGAACATCAAGATGAAGATCGTCTACGCCAACACGTGGTTCGATCCGGCCAAGGAAGGCGACGCCGCCAAGGCGCTCCTCGACCAGGGCGTCGACGTGCTCGCCCAGCACACGGACAGCCCGGCCCCGATCCAGCAGGCGGAAGCCCGCGGCCGCCTCGGCTTCGGCCAGGCCTCCGACATGGAGCGCTTCGCCCCGAAGGCGCAGCTCACGGCGATCATTGACGATTGGTCGAAGTACTATGTCGAGCGCACCAAGGCGGTGCTCGACGGCACCTGGAAATCGGGCGACGTGTGGGGCGGCCTCGATTCCGGAATGGTCGTGATGGCGCCCTACAAGAACATGCCGGACGACGTGAAGAAGCTCGCCGAGGACACCGAGGCCGCGATCCGCACCGGCAAGCTCAACCCGTTTAAGTGCCCCGTGGTGAAGCAGGACGGCTCCACCGTGGAGTGCAAGGGCAACGGCGCGCTCTCCGATGAGCAGGTGCTCGGCATGAACTTCTACGTGAAGGGCATCGACGACAAGCTGCCGCAATAAGCACCGCCGGTGTAGGTTTATGGGGGGCGGCCGGGTGACTGGCCGCCCCATTTTCGTGGGAGATGCCGATGAAGCCGACGCCGCGGGACATGCTCGTCGTGGTGGATGTCCAGAACGACTTCCTGCCCGGCGGTGCGCTCGCCGTCGCGGACGGCGATGCCGTCATCGCGCCGATCAACGCCCTCGCGCGCCGCTTCCAGCATGTGATCCTGACCCAGGACTGGCACCCGGCGGGCCATGTCTCCTTCGCATCGAGCCATCCCGGCAAGGCGCCTTTCGAAACCATCGAGTTCGCCTACGGAACCCAGGTTCTGTGGCCGGACCACTGCATCCAGGGCACGCGCGGGGCGGCCATCTCGGACGCCCTCGACATCCCTCAAGCCGAGCTCATCATCCGCAAGGGCTATCACGGCCACACGGACAGCTATTCGGGCTTCCTGGAGGCCGACCGGCGCACGCCGACGGGGCTCGCCGGCTACCTGCGCGAGCGCGGAATCGAGCGGGTCTTCTGCGCGGGTCTCGCGACTGATTTCTGCGTGTCGTGGACGGCGCTCGATGCGCGGCAGGCCGGGTTCGACAGCTACGTGATCGAAGACGCCAGCCGCGGGATCGACACGGGCGGCTCCATGGCGGCTGCGCTCGCCGCGTGGGACCGCGCCGGGGTTCGGCGGATCCGGTCTATCGACATCGCGGCCTGACGCCTTGCGGGAGGATGGCGCTTTGCCTATTCCTGAAGCATGAGCGAAATGGTTCTTTATGGCCATCCCGGCTGGGGCTCCGCCCTTGTCGAGGCGCAGCTCGATTGGCTTGGGCTGCCTTACCGCTTCGAGCCGACCGGCAACCTGTTCGAATCCGCCGAGGGGCGCGAGAAGGTCGGGCGGGTGAACCCGATCATGCAGGTGCCGAGCCTCGTCCTGCCGGACGGTCGGGTCATGACGGAAAGCGCCGCCATCACCCTTTATCTCGCCGACATGACGGGCCGCGACGACCTCGTGCCGGGCCCCTCACGGCCCGAGCGGGCCGAGTTCCTGCGCTGGCTCGTGTTCCTCGTCGCCAACGTCTACCCGACCTTCACCTACGCGGACGAGCCGGGCCGGTTCGTGTCGCTCGAAGCCGCGCGGGGCGACTTCCGAACGTCGGTCGACGCCTATGCCCATCGTCTTTACGGGGTGGTCGAGGAGGCGGCGGGCGCGCCCTGGTTCCTCGGCGAGCGGTTCTCGGCCCTCGATATCTATGCCGCCGTGATGACCCGCTGGCGGCCGCGCCGGCCGTGGTTCGCGGAGCACGCGCCGCGGCTCCACGCGATCGCCGAACGGGCCGATGCGCTGCCGCAGCTCCAGGGCGTCTGGCAGCGAAACTTTCCGAAAGGCTGACGCCCTAGACCGCCACCCCGTGGAGGTCGTAGGCCTCGGCGCGCTCCACCTTCACGGTGACGATGTCGCCCGGCCGCAGGGGCCGCCGGGAGGCGACGTAGACGGTGCCGTCGATCTCGGGGGCGTCGTATTTGGAGCGGCCCTTGGCGACGGTGGGGCCGGCCTCGTCGATGATGACGGGGAGGCGCTTGCCCACCTTCGCCTTCATGAGCTTTGCCGAGACCTCCTGCTGCGCCCGCATGAAGCGGTGCCAGCGTTCGTCCTTGGCCTCCGGCGGAACGGGGTTCTCGAGCGAATTGGCGGGCGCGCCGGCGACGGGCTCATAGCGGAAGCAGCCGACCCGGTCGAGCTTGGCTTCCTTCAGCCAATCGACGAGGAAGTCCACGTCCTCCTCGGTTTCGCCGGGAAAGCCCACGATGAAGGTGGAGCGGATGGCGAGGTCCGGGCAGATCTCGCGCCATTGGCGGATGCGCTCCAGGGTCTTCTCCTGGTGCGCGGGGCGGCGCATCTGTTTCAGCACCGCCGGCGAGGCATGCTGGAAGGGGATGTCGAGGTAGGGGAGGATCTTGCCCTCCGCCATGAGCGAGACGACCTCGTCCACGTGCGGATAGGGATAGACGTAGTGCATGCGGATCCAGGCGCCGAGCTCGCCGAGTTCGCGGGCAAGGTCGAAGAAGCGCGTGCGCACCTCCCGGTCCTTCCAGGGGCTGGTCTGATACTTGAGGTCGACGCCGTAGGCGCTGGTGTCCTGGGAGATCACGAGGATCTCCTTGACGCCCGCCTTCACGAGCTTCTCGGCCTCCCGCAGCACGTCGCCCACAGGCCGGCTCGCGAGGTCGCCGCGGAGCTTGGGGATGATGCAGAAGGAGCAGCGATTGTTGCAGCCTTCCGAAATCTTCAGGTACGCATAGTGGCGCGGCGTGAGCTTGACGCCGTGGTCCGGGATGAGGTCGAGGAAGGGGTCGTGCGCCGGAGGCGCCGCCTCGTGCACCGCCGAGACCACGCTCTCGTAGGCCTGCGGGCCCGTGATCGCCAAGATGTTCGGGAACTTGTCGCGGATCTGCTCGGGCTCCGCGCCCATGCAGCCCGTCACGATCACCTTGCCGTTCTCCGCCATGGCCTGCCCGATGGCGTCGAGGGATTCGGCCTTCGCGCTGTCGAGGAAGCCGCAGGTGTTGACGATGACGACGTCCGCCCCGTCGTGCTTCTTCGTGAGCTCGTAGCCCTGAGCCCGCAGCTGCGTGATGATGCGCTCGGAATCCACCAGCGCCTTCGGGCAGCCGAGCGAGACAAACGAGACCTTGGGAGCGGGAGCATTCATCCGCTGGAGCTTCCGAGTGTGGGTTGAGGCGCCTGCTGGGCGCTGGACCGCGATCAAGGCTGCACCGTCCGTTCCGGCGCGCCGAGCGCCCGGCGCCCATCGCGCCCTGCATGTACGCGGTGCGGGCCGGTTCTTCAAGCCCGGCAACGGTTTCGCTTGATCGAGGATGGCGGAAGGGGTGTCCGCCATCTAACTTGCATCTTAGAAAAAGAGGCAGCGACTTAGCTCATCAACAGACATCCAAACCCCACATTCCGCACCACACCGTTGTGGCGTCAAATCCCCCTTCGTGCCGGACCAGCCGCGGACAATCCTTGATGCACGATGCACCTCGGTGCTTCTGCGAACGAGCTTAAACTCAATCCGGATACCCCGAAGAGCAAGCGGCGCATTGGCGGCGAACTCGTTAGCGTGCTTTGAACGTGGCGGTAGGTACAAGACCCGGTGAGGCTCGTGGGCGGCTCCTCGGGCGAGCTGGTGCTCCGGTGAGCGGCATCGCCATCAACACTCCAGCATCGCGAGGCTTAGGCCTCGGCCCGATTACAAGCCGTGTCTTCGCGGAATGTGTCGTTCCGCTGATCGTGCTCCTCGGGACGGGTTACACGCCCCTTGCACAGCGGTACCATCGGCCCGTTAAGCCAAAAGCCAGGCGTGTTTCGGGTCGTTTTGGAATCGCCAAACCCGTTTCGGGCCGGCCATGACGTTAAGATAGTAGAGATCGTAGCCATGGGCGGCGCCGACGGGATGATAACCCCGTGGGACGAGGACCACGTCGCCGTCGTTGACCGCCATCGTCTCGTCGATGGAGTGGTCGTCCGTATAGACGCGCTGCACCGCGTAACCCTGCGGCGGGTTCAGGCGGTGGTAGTAGGTCTCCTCGAGCTGCGACTCCTCCGGCAGGGCGTCCCGGTCGTGCTTGTGGGGCGGGTAGCTCGACCAGTGCCCGGACGGGGTGATGACCTCGACGACGAGGAGGTTCTCGGCCTGCGCCGTCTCGGGCAGGATGTTGCGCACGTGGCGCGTATTGGTGCCCCGGCCCCGCACCTCCTGGCCGACCTGATCGGGCCGGATCACCCGCGCGGGCAGGCGGCCCGCCGCGGGCGCCGTGCAGACCGCGATCTCGCAGGGTCCCTCCGACCGGACGGCGAAGCGCGAGCGCGCCGGCACGTAAAGCGACCAGGGATCCGGCTCGAAGGGGGAGGCGCGCCCGCCGATGGTACCGAACGCTTCGCCGCCGGCCTCGACGGCCGCCCGTCCCGAGAGCATGACGATGCAGGCCTCCCGCTCTTCCGTCTCCTGGACCAGAGGCTGCCCGGGTCCGAGGCGGTAGACCCCGAAGCCCACATGGGTCCAGCCTGCGGAGGCGGGCGTCACCCGTTGGATGCAGCCCGTCTCGTCGGGGGCCTTGGGGCGGACGAGAAGGTTGGTCATGGCAGGTCCTTCAGCGCAGCCCGGCCTCGGCGAGGAAGCGGGTGAGATTGCGGTAGCCCATGGTGGCGTAGGCGAGCGGGTTCGCCTTTTCGGGGTCCTGCTCGGCCTCCACCACCACCCAGCCGTGGTAGCCTTGCAGTTCGCGGAACACGGAGACGAAATCCACCATGCCGTCTCCCGGCACGGTGTAGACGCCCTCAAGCACCGCATCGAGAAAGCTCCAGTCCTCCGCGCGCGCGCGCTCCATGACGGCCCGGCGCACGTCCTTCGTGTGCACGTGGCTGATGCGGTCGCGGTATCGGCGCGCAAGCGCCGCCGGATCCGTACCGCCCCAGGTGGCGTGGCCGGTGTCGAGCAGGAGATGCGCGGCATCGCCCGTCGCGCTCATGAACGCGTCAATATCGGCCTTCGTCTCCACGACCGTGCCGATATGATGATGGTAGACGAGGCGCACGCCCTCCTGCAGCGTCCGCTCCGCCACCTGCGTGACGCGCCGTCCGAACTCCGCCCAGTCGCCCTCCCGCATGACGGGCCGTTCCGAGAGCCGCTTGCGGCGGTTGCTGTGGATCGCATTGGAGGTTTCGGCGAAGACGAGGACGGTCGAGCCCATCGCCTTGAGGAGATCGAGATGCGGGCGCAGGGCCTGCATCTCCTCGTCGATGGAGCGGGTGAGGAGTTCGGCCGAATACCAGCCAGAGACGCAGGCAAGATCGAAGGGAGCGAGCGCCGATTTCAGCGCTTCGGGCTCTCGTGGAAACTTGTTGCCGAGTTCCATACCCTCGAAGCCGGCCTGCTTGGCTTCGGCAAGGCAGGTTTCGAGCGGCGTAGCGCCGCCGATCTCCAGCATGTCGTCGTTCGACCAGCCGATGGGATTGGCCCCGATGCGGATCATTGCTTGCTCTCGCTGTTCTAGTCCATGACCTTGAACTTAACGTCCCGGTGCAACCGCCTCACGGCCGATGCTCGTCGTGAGGGCGGCGGCGATCGCTTTCACGCCAGCCGCTGCAGGGCGACCGCCTCCTCGTAGGCCGCGCGCGCCGCCCGTACTTCAGCGCGGGTCGAGACCTCCGGCACTGCAACGTCCCACCAGTGACCGCCGGCGTCGGTGGCCAGAAGCGGGTCGGTATCGATCACGAGGACGCTCGTGCGATCCGCAGACCTCGCCACGCGAATGGCCGCTTCCAGACCGGCAACGGACTCGACCTTCCGTGCGAGAGCGCCGAGGCTTGCCGCGTGGGCGGCAAAATCGATCGGCGGCAGGGTCACGTGACGGGTATGCTGCAGGAGGTTGTTGAAGCTCTCGCCGCCCGTCGCGCGCTGCAGTCGGTTGATGCAGCCATAGCCGCGATTGTCGAGCACCACGATCGTCAGTTTCAGGCCGAGCATTACGGAGGTCGCGATCTCCGAATTCATCATGAGGTAGGAGCCGTCGCCCACCAACACGATGACCTCGCGCTCCGGCTGCGCCATCTTCACGCCGAGCCCGCCCGCGATCTCGTAGCCCATGCAGGAATAGCCGTATTCGAGGTGGTAGCCTCCCGGCGCACCCGCCCGCCAGAGCTTGTGCAACTCGCCCGGCAATCCTCCCGCCGCGCACACCACGACGTCGCTTGCCGAGGCCTGTCGCTGAACGGCGCCGATGACCTGCGCGTCCGACGGCAATGCGGCGTTCGTCTCTCCCGTATAGCGGTCCGCGACGCCGAGCCAGCGCGCATGCTCCTCTCGCGCCCGCTCAGTCCACGGTGCCTGCGCGCGCCATTCCGGCAGCGCTTCGCTCAAGGCTTCGAGCCCGACCCGTGCATCGCAGACGAGGGCGTGCGCTCCGTGCTTGAGCGCGTCGAAGGCTTGCACGTTGAGCCCGACGATCCTGCACTCCGGATCCTTGAACAGCGCCCAGGAGCCGGTGGTGAAATCCTGCAGCCGCGTGCCGACCGCGAGGACGAGATCCGCCTCTTCGGCGAGCGCGTTGGCGGCCCCGGTCCCGGTCACGCCGACCGCGCCGAAATTGAGGGGGTGCTCGTGCGGGAGGCTCGACTTGCCGGCCTGCGTCTCGCAGACGGGAATGCCGTGCTGTTCCGCGAAGGCCGCGAGCGCGGCTTCGGCTTCCGCATAAAGCACACCGCCGCCCGCGATCGCGACGGGTCTCTGGGCATGCCGCAGCAGCTCGACCGCCGCCGCGAGTTCGGCCTCGTCGGGGCGGATGCGCCTTGGCGTCCATGTCCGTTCGGTGAAGAACGCTTCGGGGTAGTCGTAGGCTTCGGCCTGGGTGTCCTGGCACAGGGCGAGGGTGACCGGGCCGCACTCGGCGGGGTCGGTGAGGACCTGCATCGCCCGGGGCAGCGCCTGAAGGATCTGCTCCGGCCGGGTGATGCGGTCGAAGTAGCGCGACACCGGGCGAAAGCAGTCGTTCGCCGAGACAGTGCCATCGCCGAACACCTCGATCTGCTGCAGCACCGGGTCCGGGCGTCGGTTCGCGAACACGTCGCCGGGCAGCAGCAGCACCGGCAGGCGATTCACATGGGCGAGCGCCGCGGCCGTCACCATGTTGGTGGCGCCGGGTCCGATGGATGTCGTGCAGGCCATCATGCGCCGGCGCCGGGACGCCTTGGCGAAGGCGATGGCCGCGTGAGCCATCGCCTGCTCGTTGTGAGCGCGGAACGTGGGCAGCCTCTCCCGCTCGGCGTGAAGAGCCTCGCCCATGCCGGCCACATTGCCGTGGCCGAAGATCGCCCACATGCCCGCGAAAAGCGGCTCGGGGCGGCCGTGCACGAGCGTGCGCTGAGCCGCGAGGAAGCGCGTAAGCGCTTGGGCCATGGTGAGACGGATCGTTTTCATTCCAGGTCCTCTCAGGCGGCGCTCGACAGTTCGGCAGCTCGCTCCCAGGCCGCAACGAGCCGGGCGAAGCGCGCTGCCATGTCAGCGGTCGCTGCCTCGTCGTCGATCTCGCTTCTCAGCCATCGCCGGGCTGCGTCGTTGAACAGCGTCCGGCCGACCGCGAATCCACGCACCAACGGCTCGCGGGCCGCTACGGCAAAGGCCGCTTCGAGTTCGGCTTCCGACGCTTCGAGGCCGAGGAGCACGATGCCGCGGCACAGCGGATCGTTGCGTTCGATCACGGCGGCGGTGGCACGCCAGCTCGCGGCATCGGCGAGCGGTTCCAGCTTCCACCAGTCCGGCTTAATTCCAAGATCGTAGAGGCGCTCCAGGACGCTCGCCACCGTCCCGGGTCCGAGCGGCCCGTGCCGGCCGCCAATGATCTCAACGAGCAGTTCGCGCCCGAGTCGCCGCGCGGCATCGTGGACCCTCAGCAACTCCCGCTCCTGCCGTTCGCGCAGGTCGGCCGGGTCGGCGGGATGATAGAAGCACAGCGCCTTGATCGTCTGCCCGACGGGCCATTCGACGAGGGCCGCCGCAAGGCTGCCGCCACCTTCGAAGTCGAGTGGCCGGGAGCCCGGCTCCTCCACCGGGCGGCCGATCCAGAAGGGGTGGTCGGCGGCGCGGAACAGCGCCTCGCGACCATGGGTGCCGTCGATGAGCATGCCGAAGCCCTCGCGTCCGGCCGCGACTCGCGCCGTCGCCTCGACGGCCAGCACCTTGAAGGCGGCGATGCGCTCGCGCGGCACACCGAGTTCGTCCGCCATCGCCTCGAACTGCGCCCGATGGTCGATCGCGAAGGCCATGAGCGCCGGGCTCTGCGGCCGTCGCGTCGTCGCCCAGTGGATGTGGTTCAGCATCGGGTCGTGCCGTAGCGCCCGGTGAGGGGAGCCATGGGCGAGGAAGGTTTGCAGCTCGGCGAAGGTCGGGATTTCGGGCGAGCACAGGAGGCGCGATACCGCGAAGGCGCCGCTCGCATTGGCGTAGGCGCAGGCGGTTTCGAGGGGTTCGCCCTTGAGCCAGCCCCGGAGAAAGCCCGACAGGAACGCATCGCCGGCGCCGAGCACGTTGTAGACCTCGACGGGAAAGCCCGGACCCTTCACCCCGTCGTCGAGAGAAGTCGGGATCTCGCCCGGAAAGACCACGCAGCCCATCGGTCCGCGCTTGCAGACGATCGTCGCGGCGGAGGTCGCGCGAATGGTCCTGATCGCTTCGAGGGTATCCTCCGAGCCCCCGGCGATATGCAACTCCTCCTCGGTGCCCACGATCAAGTCGCAGAGCGGCACAATCGGCTTCAGGTGCTCCGTCACGGCGTCGGAGCGCACGTAGCGCTCCTCGCCTGCGTCATGGCCGAGAAGGCCCCAGAGGTTCGGTCGGTAATCGACGTCGAACACGACCTTGCGGCCATGAGCTTTGGCGATGCGGATCGCCTTTCTCTGCGCGGATGCCGTGTTCGGCCGCGCGAAGTGCGTGCCGGTCACCACGACGGCTCCCGAGGAGGCTACGAACGCTTCGTCGATGTCGCTCTCCTCGAGCGCCATGTCGGCGCAGTTCTCACGGTAGAAGATGAGCGGAAAGGTCCTGTCGTCGCGCACGCCGAGAATCACGAGCGCGGTGAGGCGGTGCGGGTCGGTGCGGATGCCCGCCGTCGCCACGCCCTCGCGCTCCATCTGCTCACGGATGAAGCGTCCCATAGCCTCGTCGCCCACCCGGGTGATGAGGCCTGACTTCAGCCCGAGGCGCGCGGTGCCGATGGCGATGTTCGCAGGGCAGCCGCCCACGGCCTTGGAGAACGACGCCATGTCCTCAAGGCGTCCGCCCACCTGCTGGCCGTACAGGTCGACCGAGGATCGACCGATGGTGACCACGTCGAGAGTCGCCGGCTCCATAACCTCTCCATCCGCGACTGCGTTCGCCCCCTGGCTGGACTGGATCCGGACCGCGTGCCGGACCCCGGTTCAGCTTGCGGCGTTGAAACGCCCGTTCTAATTAGCATCGTTCAGGGGAACATCAATTCCAAAAGGCGGTCTGGCATGATCAGGGTGGCGGTTCTGGGCGCCGGGCGCATCGGACAGATTCATGGACGCAACGTTGCAGGTGCGGCGGCGCGGGTGAGTGTGGTGGCGGATGCTGTGCCTGGGGCTGCGGCTGCGCTGGCGGAGAGGACCGGGGCGGCGGTGGCGCCGGTGGAGGAGGCGGTGGAGCGCTCCGATGTGGACGCGGTGCTCATCTGCACGCCGACCACCACCCATGCCGACCTCATCGAGCGGGCGGCGCGGGCCGGCAAGGCCGTGTTCTGCGAAAAGCCCGTGGACCTGTCGTCCGAGCGGATCGTGGGCTGCCTCGACGTGGTCGAGCGTGCCGGGATCCCGCTGATGATCGGGTTCAACCGCCGCTTCGACCCGCATTTCTCGGCCCTGCGCCGGCGCCTCGCCGAGGGCGAGGCGGGGGAGGTGGAGATCGTCACCATCCTGTCCCGCGATCCGAGCCCTCCGCCGGCCACCTACGTCGCCACCTCCGGCGGGCTGTTTCGCGATATGATGATCCACGATTTCGACATGGCGCGGTTCCTGCTGCTCGGGGACGAGCCCGTCGAGGTGCATGCGGTGGGCTCCAGCCTCGTCGACCCGGAGATCGGCCGCGCCGGGGACGTGGACACCGCGGCCGTCCTGCTGAAGACCGCGCGGGGACGGATCGTCCAGATCTCCAATTCCCGCCGGGCGACCTACGGCTACGACCAGCGCATCGAAGTGCACGGCTCGAAGGGCATGATCCGGGCCGGAAACGTCCATCGCAGCACCGTCGAGGTGGCGAGCGCCGCCGGTATCGCTGCGGACCCTGTCCAGGACTTCTTCCTCGAGCGCTACGCCGAGGCGTATCGCCTGGAGCTTGCCGCCTTCTTCGAGGCGGTCGCGTCGGGCCGCGAGCCTGAGCCGACCGGCCGGGACGGGCTGATGGCGCAGCGCCTCGCGGACGCGGCAACCCTTTCGCACCAAACCGGAAACCCGGTCAGGCTCTAGGCGGCGCTCCGCACTTCGGCGGTCGCGACCGCGAGCGTCATGGCGAGGGCGAAAGAGGCGGAGAGGGACCGGAAGGCGCCGTAATCCGCCTCCGCCACCTCCAGCCAGACATCGGCTCCCGCCGCGAGCGGCGAGAAGGCGGAATCGGTGATCGCCACCACGGGAATCCGGCGCCGCAGGGCGCTCCCGGCGAGCTCCGCCGTGCTCGGAGCATAGGGCGTGAAGCTGATCGCCAACACGGCGTCCCGGGCGGTTGCGGTGGAGAGCTGCTCCGGGCCGAGCTGCGCCACGTGGTCGATGAGGATCGCCCGGATGCCGAGCTTGCCGAACGCATAGGCGAGGTAGGCCGAGACCGGGAAGACCCGCCGGGCACCCAGAAGATAGATCGTCTCCGCGCGGCCGAGAATCTCTGCCGCCCGGTCGAGATCCGCGGGGCTCAGCAAATCGTGCATGCGCTCGAGCGAGACCGCCGCCGCGCCGACGAAGCCGGCAAGGTGGGCCGCCGCCCGCGAGCCCGTGGCGGCTGCGCCGCGCAGGACCCGCAAGCGCTCCCCGTAGTCGGGAAAGCGCTCCCGCAGGCGGGCCCGAAACACGCCCTGCAGATGCGAGAACCCCTCGTAGCCGAGGGTCTGGGCGAAGCGCACGAGCGTCGAGGGCTGAACGCCCGCGTGATCGGCGATCTGCGCCACCGTGCCGAAGGCGATGTCCTCCGGATGCTGGAGCGCGAAGCCGGCAAGCTGCTTCAGGCGTTTAGGCAAGGCTTCCCGCCGAGAGGCGATGAGATCGCGAAGGCCGTCGAAATCCTGCGGCGGCTGTTGGATGACCTGGGGATCGCTCACGTCTCACCTGGAACTGGGCGTTTTTCGGCCTGGGGCTGGGGCTCTTCGGCCTGCGCCAGCGCTCGTCCGGGCTGGGGCTGGGGCCGCTCGAGCCTGCGCCTGCGGGCCTTGACCTGCGCGCCCGACAATGGAACATTCGTTCCAACAACGCAAACATAAGGTTTGTCCGTTCCGTTTGCCGGGCGGGCGAAGCGGAGGACACTAAACGCGCCAAGGCCTGCCGGCCGCCAAGCCGCCCGGCCTTCAGCTGCTCCTCCGCGTCAACTGAACTGCGCACCTTCGCGGGTGCGGGTGGGCCGGTCCGCCGGCCGGTGTTCGAAGGACAAATGGGAGGATTGCATGAAGATCTTGATGACGGGCCTTGCCGCCGCGGCGGCCCTGGCTCTTTCCGCCCTCGCACCCGCAAAGGCTCAGCAGGCCGCCGGCCGCATCATCGTGGTAAGCCACGGCCAGGCGAACGATCCGTTCTGGTCGGTGGTAAAGAACGGCGTCACGGCCGCCGGCGCCGACATGAAAGTGCAGGTGGATTACCGCGCCCCCGAGACCTTCGACATGGTCGCCATGGGCCAGCTCCTCGACGCCGCCATCAACCAGCGCCCGGCCGGCCTCATCGTGTCGATCCCGGATGCCTCGGCCCTGAGCGGCCCCGTCAAGAAGGCGGTTGCCGCCGGCATTCCGGTGGTCTCCATGAATTCCGGCGCCGACGTATCGAAGTCCCTCGGCACGCTCCTGCATGTGGGCCAGGACGAGGTCGTGGCCGGTCGCGCCGCCGGCGCCAAGCTGAAGGAGATGGGCGGCAAGGTCGCGATCTGCATCAACCACGAGGTCGGCAACGTCGCTCTCGACCTGCGCTGCAAGGGCTTCACCGAGGGCTTCGGCGGCAAGGTCACGGTGGTGCCCGTGTCGAACGATCCGGCGGAAGTTCGCTCGAAGACGAAGGCGGCCCTCGCGGCCGACACGTCGGTGGACACCGTCATGGCCCTCGGCGCTTCGCTCGCGGGCGAACCCGCCCTCGCGGCCGCCAAGGAAGCGGGCCGCCAGGGCATCCGCGTCGCCACCTTCGACCTCTCGGCGAACTTCCTGAAGAGCGTCGCGGCCGGCGATGCCGCCTTCGCCATCGACCAGCAGCAATATCTCCAGGGCTATCTGCCGGTGGTGTTCCTGGCCAACTACGCGAAGTTCGGCCTCATCCCGGGCGGCGACGTGCCGTCGGGCCCGAACCTCATCACGAAGGAGAAAGCGGCCCAGGTGGTCGATCTCTCGGCAAAGGGCATCCGGTAAGGGTTTAAGCGGGGCGCTCCAGGAGCGCCCCGTTTCGCAGGCGGCCATCCTCAACCCTCATCCTGAGGAGCCGAGAAGCGGCGTCTCGAAGGAGGCTCCAGGGAGCGCGGGCAGCGCTCACCAGAGGACACTAGAGGCGCCCTCGTCCTTCGAGACGCTTCGCTGGTGCGTAGCCCTCAGGATCAGGACTGGCGTGATACTGCCCCGGAGCACGCCTCAAGAGCCCGCAACGGAGAGGAGATCATGGCCGAGACCAGCCAGCCTGCCCTCGGGGTGACACCCGCAGGATCCTCGGACGAGCGCCTGCGGGATGTGTCGCTCCTCACCCGCATCATGCGGCGGCCGGAGCTCGGCGCCGCGGCGGGCCTCGTTCTCGTCACGGTGTTCTTCTTCTCCACCGCGGACCCGTCGATGTTCACCCTTGCGGGCGTCATGAACATCCTCGCGCCCGCTGCGCAGCTCGGCATCCTCGCGGTGGCCGCGGCGCTCCTCATGATCGGCGGCGAGTTCGATCTGTCGATCGGCTCGATGGTAGCCTTCGCGGGCCTCATCTTCGGCGCGCTGCTCACCCTGTCGGGCCTGCCGCTCCTCGCGGCGATCGCGCTCACCTTCGCGGTGGCGGCCCTGCTCGGCGGCATCAACGGGCAGATCGTCATCCGCACGCGCCTGCCCTCGTTTATCGTGACGCTCGCCTTCCTGTTCATCCTGCGGGGCCTTTCCCTCGTCGGCCTCAAATGGGCGACGGGCGGCTCGACGCAGCTGCGCGGGATCGGCGAGAGGGCCGGGGAGGGGATCGTGCGCGAGCTCTTCTCCGGCGTCGCCTTCGAGGGCCTCTTCGCGTGGCTCGCGGCTGCGGACATCATCGCCAAGTTCCCCAACGGCCAGCCCACCGTCACGGGCGTGCCGGTCTCGATCCTGTGGTTCGCGGGCTTCGCGCTCCTCGCCACCTGGGTGCTGCTGCGGACCCGAATCGGCAACTGGACCTTCGCCTCGGGCGGCGACGCCAATGCGGCGCGCAATTCCGGCGTGCCGGTGGACGGCGTGAAGACGGGGCTCTTCATGCTCACCGCTGCCGCTGCGGCCCTCGTCGCCGTTCTTACGGTCCTGGATGCGGGCTCGACGGACGCACGGCGGGGCTTCCAGAAGGAGTTCGAAGCCATCATCGCGGCGGTGATCGGCGGCTGCCTCCTCACCGGCGGCTACGGCTCGGCCATCGGCGCCTTCTTCGGTGCCATCATCTTCGGCATGGTGTCGATCGGGCTCACCTACACGCGGTTCGATAGCGACTGGTTCCAGGTCTTCCTCGGCGCCATGCTCCTGCTCGCGGTCTTGTTCAACAACTACATCCGCAAGAAGGTGACGGGGGAGCGGTGAGGATGGGCTCATTCTTCGAAGCGGGGATGCGCCTCCATTCCCCCCTGAGGGGAAGGGTTGGGGATGGGGGTGGTGCCGCGTGTCGCTCAGCGGTGCCTCCTGCACCACCCCCACCCCTTGCCCCTCCCCTCAAGGGGGAGGGGAACACGACGGAGCTCCTGACATGATCGATGCGCCGCTCATCGACGTGCGCAACGTCGTCAAGCATTTCGGCTCCGTGATCGCGCTCTCCGGCATTTCGATGACGGTTCAGCGCGGCGAGGTGATGTGCCTGCTCGGCGACAACGGCGCCGGCAAGTCGACCCTCATCAAGACGCTCTCGGGCGTCCACCAGCCGACAAGCGGCGAGTACCTCGTGGAAGGCCGCCCCGTGGCCTTCACGTCGCCGCGGGACGCGCTCGACGCCGGCATTGCCACGGTGTTCCAGGATCTCGCCATGATCCCGCTCATGTCGGTGACGCGCAACTTCTTCATGGGGCGCGAGCCGACGCGCGGTTTCGGCCCGTTCCGCTCGGTGGACTTCAAGCATTGCGATGCGGTGACCCGCGAGGAGATGCGCAAGATCGGCATCGACATCCGCGATCCGCACCAGGCCGTGGGGACCCTGTCGGGGGGCGAGCGGCAATGCGTCGCCATCGCCCGGGCGGTCTTTTTCGGCGCGAAGGTCCTGATCCTCGACGAGCCGACCTCGGCCCTCGGCGTCGCGCAGACCTCCATGGTGCTGAAATACATCCACCAGGTGCGGAGCAAGGGCCTCGGCGTCATCTTCATCACCCACAACGTCCGCCACGCCTACGCGGTGGGCGACCGCTTCACGGTGCTGAACCGCGGCAAGACCCTCGGCACGCACCGCAAGAGCGAGATCACCATCGACCAGCTGCAGAACCTCATGGCGGGCGGCAAGGAATTGCAGGTGCTCTCGGGGGAACTGGGCGGGACGGTTTGAGGAGGCCGGTGGGGGAGGGGGACGGCTTGCGCAACGAGCAGGGGAGGGGGACGCAGCGCCGAGGCGGATCGCGGCTCTCCCTCCCTTCAGGTGAGGGTGCCGGCAGGCGGGTGGGGTATCGCGCGCAAGCGCGAGGTCGTGCCTCCACTCTCATCACTACCTCAACCCTCATCCTGAGGAGCCGCGCAGCGGCGTCTCGAAGGAGAGTTCAGGGAACGGGTGATGCGTTGCGCGTCTCTCCTCCCCCTTGAGGGGAGGAGTTGGAGGTGGGGGTGGCGGCAGCGCCCTCACCGGACAACACACGGCCGCCACCCCCACCCCGTACCCCTCCCCTCAAGGGGGAGGGGCATCAGCAGCGTCGCGTCTCTTGGAACGTGCCGCTGGCGCGGCATACCCTACCCCCACCCCTCCCCTGAGGGGAGGGAGCGGGTAGCGTGGCGCCACGTCCCCTCTCCCGCGGAGCGGAGAGGGACAGCGCACACCCGTCGTGCCTCACGCTGTGAGCGCACGCCCCATACCCGATCCCTCTCCCGAACGGGAGAGGGGGACCCGCGCGGCTCGCAAGCCGCGCCGCATTGAAGGAGCCCACCATGACCGCGCTTGGCATCGGCCTCATCGGCACCGGCTACATGGGCAAGTGCCATGCCCTCGCCTGGAACGCGGTGGCCCCGGTCTTCGGCGACGTCGAGCGGCCGATTCTCGCGATGCTGGCGGAGGTGACGCAGGACCTCGCCGAGGTGCGGGCGCGGGAGTTCGGCTTTGCCCGCGCCACGGGCGACTGGCGCACGATGCTCGACGATCCGGCGGTCGACGTGGTGTCGATCACCACGCCGAACCGATTCCATCCCGAGATGGCGGTCGCGGCCCTCGAAGCCGGCAAGCATGTCTGGTGCGAGAAGCCCATGGCGGGATCGCTCGCCGAGGCGGAGCGCATGCTGGCTGCGGCGCGGGCCTCCGGGCGCGTGGCGATGCTCGGCTACAACTACGTCCAGAACCCGGTGGTCGGCCTGATGCGGCGGCTCGTCGCCTCCGGGCGCATCGGCGAAGTCAACCATGTTCGCGTCGAGATGGACGAGGACTTCATGGCGGACCCGGCGACGCCCTTCGGCTGGAAGAGCGAGGCGAGTTCAGGCCACGGTGCGCTCGATGATTTCGGCGTCCATCCCTTGAGCCTCCTGCGGGTGCTGCTGGGCGACGTGCGGAGGGTCTGCTGCCAGCAGGCGAAGCCCTACGCGGACCGACCCCTGCCGGAGGGCGGTCGGCGCGCCGTCGAGACGCACGACATCGCCGCGGCGCTCCTCGAGATGGAGGGCGGCGCCACGGGTGCGATCCTCCTCAACCGCTCCGCCTGGGGCCGCAAGGGCCGCATCGCCGTGCAGGTCTTCGGGTCGCGCGGAACCCTGACCTACGATCAGGAGCGCATGAACGAGGTGCAACTCTACACGGCGGACGAGGCGGCAGAGACGCAGGGCTTCCGCACGATCCTCGCCGCCCCGCATCATCCGCCCTACGACCGTTTCATCCCGGCCCCCGGCCATGGTCTCGGCTTCAACGACCTGAAGGTCATCGAATGCCGCGCCGTCGTCGGCCGCATCCGCGGCGAGGACACTCTCGGCATCGATTTCGAAGCCGGCATCCGCATCGAACGCACCGTCGACGCCATGGCCCGCTCGGCCCGGGAAGGGCGGTGGGTCGAGGTGGCGCGGGGGTGACGGGCTTCAGGTCGTATGGCGGGAGGGGTGTCAGTAAACTTTGTTATCCACAAGCGCTAGGATGTCTCATCGACGGCGAAAATCGTTGAACAATCAGCGTGTCAGTATGGTGGGCTGACTCCACGAGCGCGATGTTCGCTGCTCAATCTCACGGCCCTGATAGGGCAGATGATTGGGCAGGGAAGTTGGATCGATGGCGCGGACCCTCAACAAGCTTTCGGCCCGCTTCGTGCAAACCGTCTCCGAAGTGGGCCGCTACAGCGACGGCGGCAACCTCTACCTGAACGTCTCCGCAAATGGGGGTCGGCGTTGGGTGCTCATGTATCGTTGGAACGGCAAGATCCACGAAATGGGCCTCGGATCCGCCCGCACTGTGACCCTCGCCAGAGCACGCGAGAAGGCCGCGGAAGCCTGCCAAGCTATCGCCGACCGCCGTGACCCGATGCAGGCTCGCATTCAGGAACGACGCATCCCCACCTTCGGCGATCTTGCCGACGAGCACATCGCAAGCATGGAGCCTTCCTGGCGTAACCCCAAGCATCGTGAGCAATGGCGCATGACCCTCAGCAAGTACGTCAAGCCTCTGAGGGCGCTCGCGGTTGACGCCGTCGCGATGGAGCACGTCCTAGGCGTGCTCCGTCCCATCTGGAGCGAGAAGCCGGAAACGGCCTCCCGTTTACGGAAGCGCATCGAAACAGTTCTGGATGCGGCGCGCGCCCATGGGTACAGGACAGGCGAGAACCGGCGCGCTGGCGGGGCACCTCGACAAGCTGCTCCCTCCCCGGCGCAAGCTCACCCGCGGCCACCACAGCGCAGCTGCTCAACGAAGGGCAGGCTTACGTCTGAGCTTCAGAGAGAAGTCGCAGACCCGCGCCTGTGCTCATCAAACCGTTGAGCCGCCCACATGCAAGACTAGCCCACCCCGTCGGTCAGTCCTACCGCTCCTCGCAAGAGCTCCATCAATTTGCGCTTGACAACCTTGCGATTTAGGCTGACTGCGCTACGCCTGACCCATGCAGCGTCGTTGGTCGCCAACAGAAGTCGGCCCAAGCCTTGCTAGCTTGAGAAAATTTTTTTGCGTTGCGAGCGCCAAAAATGCCCCCCGCGCGGTGCCGTCCCCCGCTTTGGAAACCCTTAACTGACCCTCCTATCCCCGCGGCATTACATTGCAGGGGCCGCAATAAGATCGGCACGCGAACACGCCTTGATGGCAAGCAGACCAGCTAATTCTTAATCAGTGGGTTTAAGGTTTGAACCCTTGCGCACCCACCATTTTCCTCTCTGCAATTGATACGCCAATGATCAAGGGCAGCGCCTAACCTTTGCGGCTGTCTTCGCTGTTCCCGTGCGATTTGTCATGAGCGCAGCCAATGTTTGCGGAGGGCTTGGAAGCGGTAGCTCTCGCAGGACAGGCTTCAGGCAGACCCGGTCTTGCGCCGATCTCGGCATCTTGTTCGTTTTTCCGTTGGCTGTATCGTGCTCGTATCGGCGGGAGCAGTTAGTAATCGGGTGACAATCAAGCCGCCTCCCAAATCGGAAGCTCGCGCTTTTCAAGCATCGCAAACTCGTCAAACTTCGATCGGGCGAAGGTGTCCCCGTGGCTGAGCGGGCCGAGCAAACGTTGGAATGGCTTCGCCAGCGCCGGGCCGAGTCCGGCGATCTCCTGCTGGGCGCGGCCATCGGGCTCGGAATGACGGCGCGGGCCGCCGCGCAGGGCGGGGCGGATTTCCTGCTGGCGCTCAACGCGGGGCGGCTCCGTGTGATGGGCGCGCCCTCCATCGCGGCGATGCTCCCGTTGCGCAACGCCAACGCTTTCACGGAAGAGTTCGCGGGCCAAGAGATCCTCGGGCGCGTGTCGATCCCCCTCTTCTTCGGTGCCGCAGCAAGCGACCCCCGGCTCGACTTGGCCGCCCTCGCGCGGCGGCTCAAAGAAGCGGGCTATGCGGGAATCGCCAACTTCCCGACCACGATCCACCTCGATGGCCGTTTCCGCGTAGCCGTGGAGGCGTCGGGTCTCGGTTTCTCTCGCGAGCTCGACCTTCTGCGCGCCGCCAAGGCGGAGGGACTCGTCACCCTCGGCTATGCGAAGACGCGCGAGGAGGTCGGCCAGGTTCTCGACATGGGGGTCGATATGCTGTGCCTCAACTTCGGCTGGAATGCGGGTGGCGCCATGGGTGTGGCCGGCGCCATGTCGGTGGACGAGGCCGCCGACCGGGCGCGGCGGATCTTCCAGGGTGTGCGCCACCAGGCGCCGAACACCCTTTGCTTCGTGGAGGGCGGGCCTATTGTGAGCCCCGACGACATGTGGCGGGTGTGCGGCGAGTCCCGCGCGGACGGCTATATCGGCGGTTCGACCCTCGACCGTCTGCCCCTGGAAATGTCCGTGATGCGCACGACCTCCGCCTTCAAGGCGACGGCCGTGCTGCGGGCCGCGCGCGAAAGCGCGAACCGGGAGCACATCCGGCTCGGGACGCTCGCGGGCCTGCGCGGCCAGTCCCTGGCCGCCCAGTCGCTCAACGAGCGCATCGCCTCCGTTGCCTCCACGGATCTGCCGGTGCTGATCAGGGGCGAGGCAGGCGTCGGCAAGACCACGGTGGCGCGCGCCGTCCACGTGGCGAGCCGGCGCGGGGGCTCCTTCAAGGTGATTGACGGCCGCACCCCGCCGGGGGACCTCGAGCGGGCGTTGTTCGGCCTTGCCGACGGCGCGGGCGGCCTCCTGAACCTGCCCGACACGACCGTCACCCTAGAGTTCATCGACAGCGTTCCGACGGCAGTGCAGTCGCGGATCGTCGAGTGGATCGACCGGGGCGTGCTGGAGCGGTTCGACGTGACGCCGGAGCGCCCGCGGCGCGCGCGCCTTGTGGCGACCCTCGTCATCGGCGGAGAGGGCGCGTTGCGGGACGATCTGCGGGCCCGGCTGGAGCCGGGGGCGCTCATCGTGCCGCCCCTGCGCGAGCGGCCGGAGGACGTGCCGCTCATCGCCCGCGCGCTCCTCGCCGGCCTCAGCCGGGAGCAGCAGGCCGCCGCGCCCGAGATCGATCCGAGCGGGCACCGGGCGCTCATGGCCCATCCCTGGCCCGGCAACGTGCGCGAACTCAGAACGGTGCTGGCCACGGCCGCCACCGGCAGCCGCGATGGGCGTCTCGATGCGGACGCGCTCGCGCCCTTGCTCGCGGCCGCATCGCCCGCTTCGGGCCCGCTCGAACCGGCTGACGAGCGCACCTGGATCCTCGACGCGCTGCGCCGCAACCGCTTCCGCCGGGCGGAGACCGCCACCTTCCTGCGTATCTCGCGCAAGACCCTCTACAACAAGATGCGCCGCCACAACCTGCTCGACTGATCGGCCGGGCCGCCTACACGGCGCGTGCCACGCCCTCCTGGGGCGAGAAGGCGAGGAGGCTCGTGCCGCTCGCCATGAGTTCGGGCTTGAGCCACGCGCTCATCGTCGCGACGGCTTCGTTCTCGCGTGGGCCCGGCCTCGGCCCTGGATGAAGCACCACGGTCCGGGCGCCCGCCGCGGCCAACTCCCGCGCCGCCGCCGCGCCCGTCGCGAAGGCCACCATGGCGAAACCGAGCCGGCCGAACTCGCGCAGCACCTCGAATTCCTGCGCCGGCGACAAGCCGACGGAGGCGAGACCATTCGCGGTCTCCCCCTCGAGCACCTGAATGGTGGGGTAGTTCGCCACCGCCCCGATTCCGGCCGCGCGCAGGGCCGTTGCCATGTCGGGCAGGCGCAGGAACGGGTCGAGCATGAAGAGGCCCGCCACCGGGGCTGGCCCCGGCACGGGCCACGGCGCGCCGAAGGCGAACTGGCGGGCGAGGTCGCCGTTCACGTCGCACACCGGCAGCATCGCCAACAGGTCGAGGTCTCCGCCTTCCAGGCCCCGCAGGGCCGGCAGGTAGAGAGAGTGGGGGAGGTCGCGGCTCTCCCAGCAGGTGCAGATCTCGAGCCTGGTCACGGCGCCTCCTTACCCCGTTTTACCCATGGCTGATCGCGGGGGCTACTGGAATTCGGCAAAGGTTCCGGCAATCTGAACCGCAACAGCGGACTCGGCCAACGAGCATAGCGAAACACGCAAATCCATGGCGATTTGCGCGGGAGGATCATCGTGAGTCTCGAACTCTTCGTCACCGTGACGATGAACGGCCTGACCTTGGCGGCACTTTACTTCATCGTCGCGAGCGGGTTCTCGCTCATCTTCGGCCTGATGCGCACCGTCAACATGGCGCACGGCTCGCTCTACTTGGTCGGCGCCTATATCGGCTACGCCGTCTTCGAGCCCCTCTACAACGCGGATTCCACCTACGCGATCAGCTGGTGGGTGGGCATCCTCGGCGGCGTGGCGGCGGCGGCGCTCGTCGGGGTGCTCATGCAGGTGACGCTGCTCGGGTGGATGCAGGGCCAGGAGCTGCGCCAGGCTCTCGTCACCATTGGCCTGTCTATCATCATCGCGGACCAGATCCTCGCCCAGTTCGGCGGCACCTCGCGCCAGTTCTTCCCGCCCGATGCCCTGTTCGGCTCGACCGCGTTCCCGATCATCGAGCGCTATCCCACCTTCCGCCTCGTCCAGATCGCCATCGCGGTTCTGGTGGGCGTCGGCCTGTGGCTCCTCCTCAACAAGACGAAGCTCGGCCTCATGATCCGCGCGGGCGTCGACGACCGGCCGATGCTCGCGGCCTGCGGCATCAACGTGCCGCTGGTGTCCGTGGCGGTGTTCGCCCTCGGGGCGGCGCTCGCCGGCCTCGGAGGCGTGATCGGCGGCTCGGCGCAGCCCTTCAGCCAGGGAACGGACGTGCGCTTCCTGCTCACCTCCCTCGTCGTCGTGATCGTGGGCGGCATGGGGTCGATCGGCGGCACCGCAGTAGGAGCGATCCTCGTCGGCCTCGCCGAGCAGTTCGGGCAGGCTATCGCGCCAGTCTACTCCGTGATCCTTACCTTCGTGATCATGGCCGTAGTGCTGGCGATCCGGCCTCAGGGCATCATGGGGAGGCCCGCGTGAGCCCAGCCCGCATCATCCAGCTCTCGCTCCTCGGCCTCGTCGTTCTCGCGGTCCTGCCGCTGCTCGTGCCCGCGTTCTGGACTGCCAACATCCTCGGCCGGGCGCTCGTCTACGGTATCGTCGCCCTGTCGCTCACCTTTCTCGCGAGTTACGGCGGCTTCGTTTCTCTCGGCCAGACGATGATCGCCGGGATCGCCGGCTACACGGTGGCGATCCTCGCCCCGGCCGCGATACCCACCGCGATCCCGACCTCCTACCTCGTCGCCATCCCGGCCGCCCTCGCGATGGCGACGCTCGCGGGGCTACTCGTGGGCGCGGTGGCGGTGCGCACGAACGGAATCTACCTGCTGATGATCACGCTCGCCCTCGCGGTGGGCTTCTCCCTCTACGTGCAGGCTAATATCACGCTGTTCAACGGCTACGAGGGCATCCGTAACGTGCTGGGGCCGGAGTTCTTCGGGCTCTCGTTCCGCAACGCCTACGTCTTCTACTACGTGGCCCTCGTGGTGGCGGCCCTTCTCTATTTCGGGGTGCTCTACCTCGTGCGCTCGCCCTTCGGCCTCGTCCTGCAGGGGCTGCGCGACAATGCCCGCCGGGTGTCGGCGCTCGGCTTCAACGCGCCCCTGCACCGGATCGCGGCGTTCGGCGTCGCTGGCTTCATCGCGGGCTGCGGCGGCATCCTCGTCACCTTCTACAATATCGGCATTTCGCCGGGCACGGTCGGCCTCTCCGCCACCGTGAACATCCTGGTGATGAGCGTGATCGGCGGCCTCGGCCACCCGGTCGGCGCCTTCCTCGGCTCGCTCATCTTCACCGTCTTCGACACCTTCGCGGCGGATCTCTACGACCGCAACCGCTTCAACACCCTCATCGGCACCGTCTTCCTCGTCATCGTGCTCGTGTCGCCGGACGGCGTGCTCGGGCTCGTCAAGCGGGCGGCGGGCCTCCTGTCCCGCGCGAAGGCGGAGGCCGTGGGCGGCAAGGTCGCCCCGCGGACGGGAGAGGTCTAGCCGGCACCGGATACCGGAGGGGTCCCGTCCCAGGCCTCTCCGACAAAGACGGGACGCACTGGAGGAACCATCATGACGATCAACATCACCCGCAGGACGGCCCTCAAGGGCTTCGCCGCCACCGCCGCCACCACGCTCTACGCGCCCGCGATCCTCGCCAACGCGCCGATCCGGCTCGGCGGCCTCACGACCCTCGAAGGTCCCTTCGCGACGGGCGGCCAGGACTCGTTCCGCTGCATGCAGATGATCCTCGAGCAGGCCAACTTCACCGCGGGCGGGCGCAAGATCGAGTTCATCCGTGAATCCTCCAACGCCCAAGCCGACGTCGCCCTTGCGCGCGCCCGCAAGCTCATCGAGCAGGACAACGTCGACATCATCGTCGGCCCGCTCTCGGGCGCCGAGGGCATCGCCCTGCGCGACTATTCCCGCACGCTCACCGGCAAGACGATCGTCAACGGATCGTCCGGCGCGTCCGACACCACCTTGCGCAATCCTTCGCCGAACTTCTTCCGCTTCTCCACAGACGGCGCGCAATGGATGGCGGGTCTCGGTAACTACGTCGCGAAGACCATGAACATCGGCGAGGTCGCCGTGGTGGCGGGCGACTACGCCTTCCCGTACTCGCAGGTGTTCGGCTTCTCGCTCGAATATTGCGGCGCCGGCGGCAAAATGACGTATCTGTGGTCGCCGCTCGGCACCACCGACTACTCCACCATCATCGCGCGCATCCCCAAGACGGCCGGGGCGCTCCTCGTGGTGCACGGCGGCACGGACGGCCTCGCCTTCATGACGCAGTACGCGCAGGCGGGCGGCAGTCTTCCGCTCATCGGCGGCTCGATCATGGCCGACCAGACCATGATGTCGGCGCGCGGCCCGCACCGGCGTCTTCTCGCGGGTATGCTGTCCTCCGGACCCATCGCCGACGTGCACGAAGACCCGATGTGGAACGACTTCGTCGCCCGCTACCAGAAGCGCTGGGGCAACGAGGGCTTCCAGTCGCCATCTATCCACGGCGTGAACTACGCCACGAACCTGCAGGCCGTGATGCGCGCCCTCGATCAAGTGGGCGGCGATCTCGGGAACAACCAGCAGGCCTTCCAGGCCGCGCTCGCGAAGGTCGAGTTCAAGAACCCGATGGGCGCCAACGTGAAGCTCGACGAGAACCGCCAAGCGATCTCCGACGTGTTCATGAACCGCATCGAGGAGCGGGGAGGGCAATTGCGGACCGTCACGTTCCAGCGCACTCCCGCGGTCACGCAGACGCTCGGCCTCCCGCGCGAGCAGTTCCTCGCCCTCGGCGCACCGTCCCGCGACAACCCGGGCTGCGTCGTGAGGAACGGGTGACCTCCATGAACACGCCGGCGTCCCCCGCCTTGAGCCTGTCGGGCGTGGGGCGCCTGTTCGGCGCACTCGCCGCCGTGCGCGATGTCACCTTCGACATCGCGCACGGCGAGCGGCGCGCCATCCTGGGACCGAACGGCGCCGGGAAGACGACCCTGTTCAACCTGATCTGCGGCGACTTCATGCCGACCTCCGGCACCGTGCGGCTGTTCGGCGAGGACATCACGCGCCTGCCGGCGCATCTGCGGGCGCGCCGCGGCATCGGCCGCACCTACCAGACGTCCCTGCTGTTCGTCGGGCTCACGGTGCTGGAGAATCTTTACATTGCCGTGCGCGGCGCGAAGCCTGGGCGCTTCTCCCTTCTCGTCCCGCGCGCCTCCGACGCCGACCGGGCGAAGGCGCGCGCCCTTGCCGAGCGGGTGCGGCTCTCGCATGTGGCGGACCGGCCGGTAGCCGAGCTCTCCCACGGCCAGCGGCGCCAGCTCGAAGTCGGCATGGCGCTCGCCTGCGATCCACGCCTCCTGATGCTGGACGAGCCTGCTGCAGGCCTGTCCGCGGCCGAGCGCCCTGAGCTGAACCGGCTCCTCAAGGAACTGCCGCGCGACCTCACGCTCATCCTCATCGAGCACGACATGGATGTGGCGCTGCCCAACGCCGACATGGTCACGGTGATGAAGGACGGCGCCGTGGTGGTGGAGAACACGCCGGACCGGATCCAGGACGACCCAGTGGTCTACGAAATCTATCTCGGCAAGAAGGCGGCTTGACCATGCTGGCGACACTGGAGCGGCCGGCCTCGACCGGGGCCGAACAGGCGGGCGGCGCCCTTCTCGAGATCCGCGACCTGCAGGTGCGTTTCGGGCAGGCGCAGATCCTGCAGGGCGTGACCCTGTCGGTGGGGCGCGACCCGATCGCGCTCGTCGGACGCAACGGCATGGGCAAGACGACCCTGTGCCAGACCGTGATGGGGCTCAACGCCGCCGCCGGCGGCGAGATCACGTTCCGCGGCCGCTCCATCCGGGGGCTGACACCGAACCGCGTGGCGAAGTCGGGCATCGCCCTCGTGCCTCAAGGCCGGCGATGCTTTCCCTCGCTCACGGTGCACGAGCACCTGCGCCTCGTCGAGCAGGGGCGCGACGTGCCCTGGACCGTGGAGCGGGTCTACGACACCTTTCCGCGCCTCGCGGAGCGCAAGGGCAACGGCGGCACGCAGCTCTCCGGCGGCGAGCAGCAGATGCTCGCCATCGCGCGGGCGCTGCTGACCAACCCGAAGCTCGTGATTATGGACGAGCCCTCCGAGGGCTTGGCGCCTGTCATCGTCGACCACCTGTGCGAGGTGCTGCGCGGCCTTCGCGCGGAGGGCATGGGGCTTCTCCTCGTGGAGCAGAAGCTCGGGGTCGCCACCGCCGTGTGCGACACGGTCGCGATCATGGTCAACGGCCGCGTCGCCACCGTGATGGACGCCGCCGCCCTGCTGGCCGACGAGGCGGCGCAGAACCGCTGGCTCGGCGTGGCGCAGGGCGGGCATTAGGGGAGTGCGAGCGATGGGCAAGGTCTACGTGGTCGGCACCTGCGATACCAAGGAGCAGGAACTCGTCTATGCCAAGAACCTCATCCAGGAGACCGGCATCCAGGCCGTTCTCGTGGATGTGGGAACGCAGGGCCTCTCCAACTCGGCCGACGTGCCGGCCGCTGAGGTCGCGGGCTTCCACCCGGACGGGGCCGGCGCGGTGCTCGGCCGTGACGATCGCGGCGCGGCAGTCGGCGCCATGGCGGAGGCTCTGGCGCGCTACATGACGAGCCGCATCGATGTCGGTGCAGTGCTGGGGCTCGGCGGATCGGGCAACACCGCCCTCGTCACCCAGGCCATGCGGGCACTGCCGATCGGGGTGCCGAAGCTGATGGTTTCCACGGTGGCCTCTGGCAACACGGCGCCTTACGTGGGGCCGAGCGACATCGCCATGATGTACTCGGTCGCGGACGTTGCGGGCATTAACGCGATCACCCGCAAGGTCATCGGCAACGCCGCGCACGCGGCTGCCGGTATGGCGAGGTGGTCCGTTCCCGCCGGCGTCGCCGACAAGCCTGCCATCGGCCTCACCATGTTCGGCGTCACCACGGCCCTCGTCTCTCAGGTGCGCGAGGCCCTTGAGGCCGAGTACGACTGCCTCGTCTTCCATGCCACTGGTACCGGCGGGCAGTCGATGGAGAAGCTCGCCGATTCCGGGCTCGTGCGCGGCCTCATCGACGTGACCACCACGGAGGTGCCCGATCTTCTCGTCGGCGGTGTATTCCCCTGCACGGAGGACCGCTTCGGCGCTGTGGCGCGCACGCGCCTTCCCTATGTGGGCTCGGTCGGTGCGGTCGACATGGTGAATTTCGGCGCCCGCGAGACCGTGCCCGAGCGCTTCGCCGAGCGGAACCTTCACGTGCACAACCCGCAGGTCACGCTCATGCGCACCACCCCTGAGGAGAACCGGGCGGTGGGCGAGTGGATCGCCTCGCGCCTCAACCTCTGCGAGGGGCCTGTGCGCTTCCTCCTGCCGCTCGGCGGCGTCTCGGCGATCGATGCGCCGGGCAAGCCCTTCCACGATCCCGAGGCCGACGAGGCGCTGTTCGCGGCGATCCGCTCGACCCTCAAGCCAGGCCCGAACCGCCGGATCGTCGAACTTCCCCATGCCGTTAACGACCCGGCTTTCGCGGCCGCCGTGGTCCAGCATTTCCAGGAGATCGCCCGATGAACGCACCCCTTCGCCTCGACCCTGCGCGAGCCCGGCACAGCCGCGCGGCCCTGCTCGAAAAGTTCCGCGCCATGATCGAGGCGCGCATCCCCATTATCGGCGGCGGCGCGGGCACTGGCCTGTCGGCCAAGTGCGAGGAGGCCGGCGGCATCGATCTTATTGTGATTTACAATTCCGGCCGCTACCGCATGGCGGGCCGCGGGTCGCTCGCGGGGCTGCTCGCCTACGGCAACGCGAACGACATTGTGAAGGAAATGGCCCGGGAGGTGCTGCCCGTGGTCAAGCACACGCCCGTGATCGCGGGCGTGAACGGCACCGACCCCTTCGTGCCGATGGACGCGTTTCTCGACGAATTGAAGGCGATGGGCTTTGCCGGCGTCCAGAACTTTCCTACGGTCGGTCTCATCGATGGGGTGTTCCGCGCGAATCTCGAGGAGACGGGCATGTCGTATGCGCTCGAGGTTGAGATGATCCGCCTCGCCGCCGAGCGCGACCTCCTCACTACGCCCTACGTGTTCTGCGAGGCGGACGCGGTGGCGATGGCCGAGGCGGGCGCCGACATCCTCGTGTGCCATTTCGGCCTGACCACCGGCGGCTCCATCGGCGCCGAGACGGCGCTCACGCTGCCAGACTGCGTCGAGCGCCTCGATGCCTGGGCGGCGGCGGCCAAGCGCGTGCGCCCGGATGCGATCATCCTGTGCCACGGCGGGCCCATCGCCAACCCGGAGGATGCCGCCTACGTGCTCAAGAACGCCCGCGAGTGCCACGGCTTCTACGGCGCGAGCTCGATGGAGCGCCTGCCCACCGAAATCGCGATCCGCGAGCAGACCCGGGCCTTCAAGGCCCTGACCTTCTGACAGGCAAAAACCGACCATCGAAACCAGGGAGGAACGTGATGGCCAAGGCCTATGCAAGCGCGATCATCGACGCGCCGGTCGAGACGGTGTGGTCCGTCCTGCGCGACTTCAACGGCCTGCCGAACTGGCACCCCGCCATCGTAACGAGCGAGATCGAGGACGGGCTCGACGCCGACGTCGTCGGCTGCGTGCGCAGCTTCCGGCTGCAGGATGGCGCTCTCGTGCGCGAACGGCTGCTTGCCTTCTCGGATGCGGATCGCTCGCTCACTTACAACTTTGAGACGCCCGCCTTTCCGGTCGAGAACTACCTCGCCTCGATCCGGGCGCTATCGGTGACGAGCGGCGACCGCACCTTCGTGGAATGGGAGGCCACCTTCGACGAGGCGCCAGAGGACCGGGGCAAATACGTGGAGATCATCTCCAACGCCGTGTTCCAGAGCGGCTGGACCGCCCTGAAGGCGAAGGTGGCCGGCATGCCGAAGCCCACTGGGGCCGAGCGCTGGAAGGCCGGCCGGCCCAACAAGGTCTGGTGCTCCTCCGTGATGAACGGCCCGGTCGATCAGGTCTGGGGCATCATGCGGGACTTTGCGGGCATGGGCGGCTGGCACGACGAGATCACCCGCATGCACATGATTGGGGGCGTGCGCTCCGACAAGGTCTCCGGCGTGCGCGACTTCTACTTCGGCGAGGGTCAGCTCCACGAGGAACTCCTCTCCTTGAGCGATCTCGACCGGTCGTTCTCGTATCGCATCACGAAAAGCCCGATGCCCTGGATCGGCTACGTGGCGGGCGCGCGGCTATACCGCGTGACGGACGGCGACCTCACGTTCGGCGTCTGGACCGCCGACTGGGCCGCGACGGCCGAACACGACCCGACCCTGCAGCGGGACGTCCACGAGAACGTGTTCCAGAAGGCGTTTGACACGATCAACACCCGTTTTGGGTCGACAGTTGAAAGGACTTACGCCGCCGCATGAGCTTACTGCAGAGCGGCCTTAGCCGTTTGGACGCGTCCGTCAGAGAAGACCGCCTCGCCCTTCTGGATGTCCTCTGCATTGGAGCGAGCTGACCACGGCCCTCACCGGCGTCGCCTTCGACACGACGAGCGTGGAGGATGCGTTCAGGATTCGCCTCGACCGTGGCCGCGTCGCGGATTGAGATGGCGCTCAAGAGCGCCGTCGTGATGCCGTTGATGAAGGCGCTGCAGAGCATGATGCAGGGCTTTGCGGGCGGCGCGGGCGGGATCCCCACGATGGCCATGAGCGGTTTCGGCCACGACATTCCGGCCAGCATGTTCCACCGCGGCGGCACGGTGGGGATCGACGGTCAGCCCCGCTACGTGCACCCGGCCTACTTCGACGATGCCCCGCGCTTCCATCGCGGCACGCTGGCGCCGGACGAGCGCGCAGCGATCCTCCAGACCGGCGAGCATGTGCTGTCGCGCGAGGACGTTGCGGCGCTGCGGGGTGGAACGGGCGGTGATGCTCCCGGGCCCGTCGTGAACGTCTATGCCCCGCCCGGATTGCAGGTAGAGACCCGCGAAAACCGAGGCCAGGATGGGGGGCCGGTAGGTCGACGTAACCATAGACCAGGCGGTCGCGCGCAACCTCGCGACGCCCGGCAGCAGCTCAAATCGCGCGATGCGCACGACGTTCGGGGCGCGGCCGGCACTTGCCCGCCGATGAATAGACGAGATCGCGTCAGCTAGCCGCCAGTATCAGGCGGTCGACGTCATCGCGCCCCTCTGCATGCAGGTCCCGTAGCGAGATCTCGATGCCAAGCTCCGACCAGGTCTCGGCGACAGCCCGCGCCAGGGCATGGTTAAGGCTGACCGGATCAGGATGCGCCACGACGATCAGAGCCGAGGAGGAAGGCGCAGAGGCAGTGGACAAACGAAACTCCTTCTGTCCTGATCGGCGTTGAGAGCCAGGACGGGGAGGGGTCAACCTTCTGGTTCGAGATCCCGTTGCGCGCTGCGGACGCACGGCCCGGCCAGGCCGATGCAAGCAAACCCATTGCACTGGCAGCCCAAAGAGCCCGCGTCCTTCTCGCCGAGGATAACCCGATCAACCAGGAGATCGCGCGAGCGGTTCTGGTTGCGGCCGGGCACATGGTTGACGTTGTCGACGATGGGGCCCAGGCCGTGGCCGCCGTGCAGCGGGAGGCCTATGACCTCATCCTCATGGACGTTCAGATGCCCGTCATGGATGGCCTGACCGCATGCGAGCGAATCCGCGGCTTGTTCGGCCCTCTCGGCCAAGTGCCGATCGTCGCGTTGACGGCGAACGTCCTGCCCCATCAGGTGGAACAGTTCCGGGCCGCCGGTATGAACGACCATGTGGGCAAGCCCTTCAAGCGCGAGACCCTTCTGGCTGTTATCGACCGTGTGCTGGGCCAGTTCAGGCCCACCTCGCAGTCGGCAGCTTAGCGAGAGACCCACCTTAAGAGCCTGCCTCTGCGGCGAGGCACACTTAGTTCTTGGATCGGAACGGCGCGTGACGCACGGTCTTCAGCAGTAGAACGCTGTGCCATCAGCTCTTGGGCTACCAAAAGCGCTTAAGGATTGTTGGAAATGGTAAGTTGTACGATGGGCCTCCGCCGCCTGTGCAAGCTGCGGAGGCGGCCTGTTTTCAATGATGGAAGTAGGGGTCGAGAACCCGCACTTCGGTGATCCGATCGACGGGCAGGTTGTTGCGCTCGGCGACCCTCCGGATAGCTTCCGGAGAGGGCGCATCATAGATACAGAAGGTCTTCGTCTTGTCCGGTGTCACATAGGAGTGCACCCAGGTCACTTGCTCCTGGCTATTGACTCCGATGACGGAATTGCAGGCTTGTGCGCCAGAAGCATCGGCCGGCAAACCGAGGCCGTCGGCAAAGGTCCTTTCAACAAGATACCGGGTCATGAGCGCTTCTCCCTTACTCAGCCTCTCGGGCTGACGTCGAGAGTCGGCCCAATATTGAGCGGGCACATCGGGATGAGCTCCCTATACTAGGCGTTTCACATCCCTACGTTTCGCCGCTGGAGCCCCGCATAAGCCGGGCGACCTCGGCGCGCGATGACACCCCGAGCTTGCCCAGAACCGCCGATACATGATGGTCGACGGTCTTTGCCGAGATATGCAGGCGATGCGCAATTCGTGAGTTTGTCAGTCCTTCCATGAGCAGCGACAGGATCTGCGCCTGGCGGGCTGTGAGGCCGTATTGATTGCCACGGGTTACCGACCGAGGGCCACGAGGCACCCCTGCGGCTCCCTCTCTCCTAAGACGCTGGCGCAAGGCGTCGGCCGCCGGCCGCGCGCCGAGACGGTCGTAGATCACGAGCGCCGCCCTGCAAGCAGCCGCGCCACCCGCCTCGAGAGCTCGGGCCTGCTCATAGGGACAGCCGCGCTTTTCCCAAGCGAGCGCCGCGTCCTGCCACTTGCCCTGGAGTTGAAGCAGATAGGGATGTGCGACCCATGACGGGTAATCAGCATCGGCCCCGGCCTGTTTGCGCCAGAACGCAAACTCACCGGCATGCCACGGATGCCGGTGACGGATGGCGAGGTCCCAAGCGGCTTCCGCCTCGTTTTGCGCTCGCCTGTGGTCTCCACTTAGGAGGGCGGCCTCCGCTCGGGCAGCGCGCACAGGCGCGAGGCGCTGAAGGGTCGCCGTGCGGCTGGCGAGATCCAAAGCCTCGTCCAGCAGCGCCCATGCGCCTGGATCGCCGCGGCGGGTCCGGATCCGTCCCAGAGCGACAAGGGCCATGATGCGGCTGACAACGGCGAGCTCAGGTACTTGTAGGACCTCACTCGCCAGATCGGCGGCTTCCGACCACCGGCCTTGATGGAGGGAGGTCAGAGCGAGCCAAGCCGAGATGTAATGCCCAGCGTGATCAAGATCGCGCTCTCGGGCATAAGCGAGTCCCCGTTGCAGGAACTGATCGGCCTCGGCTAGGTGGTATTGCTCGCCGTAGGAGGAGCCGATGTTGAGGAGGGCGAGCGCAACAATACCGTCGAAGCCGTGCTCTTCGGCCAAAGCAATGCTGCGATCGAGATAGACGCGGCCACCCTGATCGTCCGCCACCAACATCGCCGAGCCCACGACCATGTTGGCGGAGGCTACCGTCTCTGGATCACCGACGGCCGCTGCCATCGCCATAGCCTTGTGCCCCCACGCGATGGCAGCATGTTTGTCCCGATTGAGCATGCGCAAATGCGCTTTCATGCGCATTGCGGCTGCGAGCTCACGGGAGATGCCGAAGCCTTTGAGGAGTTTTACAGCTCGAGAGCAGCTCTCGTCGGCTTCTGTATTCTGGCCGGATCGAACCAGTGGCCATGCCAGCGCGGCCAGATTCTCGCCTTCCTTGCGCAGGTCGCCGAGCTCACTCCATATTCTCACCGCCGCGCGGCGGGTTTCAGCGGCTTTGGACTGCTGATCGAGCAGCGCTAACTCGCCAGCGAGAGCTTCGAGGATGAGTGCCCGCACCTCCGTCGGCTGCGAAGCGGTGTGCCGCAGAGCGCGTTCGAACTGTGCGGCCGCCTCACGGTGCGAGCCAATCGCCTGGGCCTGCCGGGCTGCTGCCGGCGCATGCCGTCGCACGGCTTCGGCGTTACCGGCCGCCTCCGCGTGATGAGCAAGGAGACTCGCATCAGCGCCGCCACCCTCTTCCAACACGCGGAGCACGCGATCGTGCAGCTTCATCCTTCGAATCGGAGCGATGCAATTAAGCACCGCTTGCCGAGTGAGCTCATGCCGGAGAGCAAGAGTACTGCCCTCGATCCGAAGCAGCCCCGCATCGACGCAATCGTCCGCTTGAGCAGCGTCGTCGCCCACGATCTGCCATAGAAGGCTCGCATCGCAGCGCGCGCCAATAACCGCCGCCGCCTCAAGAACACGCCGTGCGGCCGGGGAGAGGCGGCCGGCACGCTGAAGGACAATGTCACGCACGGCTTCAGGAACGTGGTCCGGCTTTCCCGAAGCGAGCAGTTCCGTGACGAGAAACGGGTTGCCGCTGGTTTGCCGATACACGACACCTGCATCAAAGTGCTCCTCACCAATCAGCTCCCGGACAGCTTCGAGTGAGAGCGGGCGAAGGGGGATGCGGCTAACGGTTCGGCACGTGGCCAACACGCCCAGCAGGCTTCGCAATGGGTGGTGGACAGAAAGCTCGTCGTCGCGGTACGTCAAGATGAAGAGCAACTCGGCAGTACCGGGTCTTCGAGCAAGGTACTTGATGACGTCCAACGATACCTCGTCGGCCCAATGCAAGTCCTCGAGGACCACGATCGCTGGGCCAATTCGCTGAAGCACTTGAACGACGCGCGGAACAACCCTGCTAGAGCTTGGTCCAAGCTCCAGCACAGCCAAGAGCTCACCGCCGATCTGCTCGGCAATCTCGTGAAAGGGAGAGAGCGGGGTTGGGGTATAAAGAGAGTCGCAACGCCCCAAGAACACGCGCTGCCGCCGGCGGAGGAGCGCCGCGAAGTGCTCAATGAGTGAGGTCTTGCCGAGTCCGGCTTCGCCACTGACGAGGGCGATCCGTCCCTCGCCACCGCTCAGGTCGCGTGCACATTGTTCCAGCTCTTCCAGCGATGAACGACGTTCAAGAAGATGCATGACTGAACCTCACAGAGACTTCAGTCTTGCACATTCCTTATTAGACCAGAAAGCACGAGAAGCCTCTGGCCTCGACTGGGCAGCAGGGAGGAACTCTTCCACGTCGCATTGCTCCTCAACCCTTGATCGGCCCCCGGGAACTCTCTGCGGAACAGGAAGCCCGTACTACGGAGGCGATGTCGGGCCTTTCGGGTCCTGGGTTAAACGTGGATCCACCCTTGCAGGACGACAGCCGGCTTTGCCCATATCGGTTCGGTCCCGGAACTATCATCCTTGAGGCACCCCAAGACGGGTTCCGGGCAGGCAGTTTATCTGTAGGAAGGCGCGGTTAAGGTCTGCGGCACCTCGCATCACAGGCTCGGCCCAATGCAGCCACACTCGACGGCGATACAAGCTTGACCGTACGGGGGGACTGGCCATGGATGGAACGCCAAGCTGCTTTGACTACGTTCAGGCCCTCGCTGACGAGGCGGCCGCGCTCGAAAAGGCAGCCGTCGACCTCTTCCTAGTGGCCGAAGTGCTGAGCCGGCGGGGCCGTCACGACGAGGCAACTGAAGTGAAAGCTGCTGGCTACGCTCGCCGGGTGGCCGGTATCGAGCGCAACGCCCAATCCTTTGCCCTGTCGGTCAAGGCCGCGACTACGGACCTTGATCAAGGTTAGGCGATCACGACGCCTGCCTGAGTTCGAAGCTCGCTCTCATTGCCTCAGCTACTGGTGAAACTGCACGCAAGCGTATGTGAGGGTGCGACCGGGCCGGCCAGCATCCTTGAGGGTTCTGACCGCCGACAGGCCGAGGATCGAGAACGTGAGGTGATCGTTCTCGCCCCGTTCACATGTCACGACTTTGCCTTCGCTCGTGCAGCGGAACAGGTCCGTGGCGTAGATGCCGGTCTGCACGGTGGCCAGTTCACCTCCCAGGATGATGGTCGCCTTCTCGCCTCGAGTATCCTCAACGGCCTCTCCTGTGCGCCGGCAGTCGAAGAACCTGAGACCCTCGCCCCAAGTAACTTGGACCACTAGAAAGGACAACGCGAGTGCCAGAACACGTGAGTGCATAGCCAGCTTAAAACATTGCAGCAGATCGAAACTGAAAAGCCGTGGTGAGCTTGAGTCTTTGGCAACATGCTCCCAGCCCCGTCAATACTTAGGTCTGTCATCGGGGAGGCAACGCACATAGGGTGCTTGATCCGAAACGAGTTCTTTGTCTGGCCGCAAGCCGCTTCCCCGACCGACGAGCCGAATCATTGTACTTCGTGTGGAGCCGCGCAGGGCGACTAGCGCAGCAAAGCCAAGGTCCATCGCAACCGCAACACCGCCGATCAGTGCGGCACGCCGCGGTCCTGCGCCCTCGCTCGCGGCAAAGTTGTAGCAGCCGATGAACAGAGACGGGGCGAGGAGCAGTAGCGCGCGAGCAGCTTTGCGCGAACGGGCCGGATCAGGTGGAGGCATGGTCTGAGGTCTTGTCTTGCGTGTCGGGATCATCACTTTCGCCGAGAGTCTTGCATCAGGGCGCGCCAGGAGCAGTTCGATGCAAGGTGAGCCAGTCGTCTTGGTCGAGCCCGCGACATGTGGGAAGGTCGCAGTAGCCGACCAGTGTGAACGCGACCCCCGTTCAAGCCATGGGCGGCAATCCCGCAATCTGAAAGGCCGCGCAACGGGCGCCAGCCTTGACCGACGATGATGCTATACTGACGGGCTTGCCTTCCTCGAGGTCTTGGCCATGCCGCGCTACTACTTCGACTTCATCGACGACGATGGACGGCTCATGGATGAGGATGGCCACGAGTTGCCGGGTCCTGACGCTGCCTACATGGTTGCGCACGCCATGACCTCAAAGCTGATGCAGCTACCCGAGCCGCATCTCTTGAGATGCCGCTTCAGAGTACGGGACAGCTCCGGCGAGACTGTGTTCGAGCTGACCTTTGCCGAGGCGATCACCATCCCCGGCCGGCTGAACTGACGGGCCTAGTCTTCGCGTTGGCAGGAATGCCTATGAAGCTCGCTGGTATAGTAAAAGTAAGCGACGCCACCTCCTCCGGTGCAGCACCTTACGCAAGAGCGTTTCGTTAACACTTCGCCCTTATAGGCATCGGTACGGCTGTAACGAGTGTCGGTTCGGTGCGCCGGCCGCAATGCGCCCGTGTTGCGAGTGGAGGCGCCTGTGATGACCTTAGTCGCCCGCGCCCTGGTATCGGCTGGCGTTGTCCTCACTGCCGGAGGAGTACTGGGAGGCCCTCAGTGACGATCGGACAGGCTCCCCGCCCGAGCTATGATCGAGCCACACCGGTTCTGATCGTCGACGACGAGTACATGATGGTCGAGGTGATCACGGCCATGCTGAACAAGCTCGGGCTGCGGGACGTCGACTTTGCCTGCGACGGGCTGAGCGCCCTGGCCCAGCTGCGCGAGCGCGCTTATGGGCTGGTGATCTCCGATCTCAAGATGGCCGGCATCGACGGCCTGGAGTTCGTGCGCCGCATGCGCACCGACGCGGCGCTCAGGCACACCCCCTTCATCATGACCACCGCCAGCCGGGATCTTGGGGTGGCGCGCCAGGCCAAGGCGGCCGGGGTCGACCACTACCTGCTCAAGCCGTTCCGCTCGGATGCCCTGCACGCCAAGCTGGAGGCGGTCATCGGGGAACACGCGCTCATGCTCAGCCGCATGCGCCAGATCGAGGCGCCAGAGGCGGCCCGCACACGAGACGTGAGAACCATCGCCTCAAGCTTCAGACGCGAGGACTAACCGCTGAATCAAGTGCAGCCGCTGAGGCGCTAAAGCGCATTCTCCCTGGGTCTGAGCTGTTCAGCTACGGGCAGAGGAAGCCTTGCGCCCCGTCAGAGCGGCACACTGCGCCGTTGGGCAGCCTCACGCCTCCAAGCCCGTCTGGAGCCGCATAGGCGCCGTTCGGAAGGGCAAACCCACCCTGCGGATCGGCTTCGACCCGTGTTCCGTCGGGCAGGATGTAGCCACCCCCGTCATAGGCGATGCGCTTGGGTCGCGGGGCGGCTGGCGTGGGCTGAGGTGCTGCAGCCACCAGTGACGCGGGTGCCTGAACGGTGGGGGACGGCGGAACGCAGGCGGCGAGTGCCACAAGCAGCAATGGCGTGTACCAGGCCTTCATGTCCCCACCCCGTTTCTCTGGTGATGTTGCCTCACCGCTGTAGCCCTGCAGGTTCACGCCGCCAATCCGACCATAGCCCCTCAGGATGCTGCGGGCGGGCGCTTTCCTCCACTCGGGAATCGAAATCTGTTGGCTAAGTGCGGTTTGGAATCAAACGGGCGAGAGCTGTCAGACACTGCTGCTCCAGCACCTCCTCAGCTCGGTCGTACTTGCCCTCGAGGCGCTCATAGGTGCTCTGGCGCATGCCCTTGGGCCGGGGCGGCAGATCCCACTCGTCCGGGTCCGCATCGCCCAGAAGCCGTGCTTTCACCTTTGCCTTCGTGCGCCAGGCCCGGTCGGTGGGCGTGAGGTACTGCGAGGCATACGCCACCTGCCGCCCCCAGGCATGGCGGCTGGCAAAGGCCGTGGCACCCGCTGGCCTGAACAGCACCCTGACGCGCCGGCCGGTTGAGGGGCAGATCACGTACCATTGCCGCCCACCATAGGGCCGTGCCTGAAAGACGAGGGTGAGGCTCTGAGGGTGACCGCGGTAGCGCAGATCCAGCACTCCGCCATGCTCCATCAGCCTCACCTCGGCCCGGAGCGTCGTGCCGGACGCATAGGTGAGGGTGGAGCGGATCACCGCCCCCGGCTGGCCTGAGCCCTTCGGGATGAGGCGCGCCAGATCCAGCACCGGCCCGCTCTCCAAGGGCACACGCTGGCGATCACGCGGCATCGGTTCGTCCTCGTACCTGTCCCATGTGTCCCACCTTTCCCGAACCAGAGTCAGTGTTCGCTGAAGCTGTGTCCCACTGTCCCGCGCTCTAGAGCGCGGGACAGTGGGACAGGGGCTCAAACCCGACCCTCCGCTTTGGACCTGATCTGAAGGCGGTTCACCTTCGACTTGCTCAATCCAAGCTCCTCCGCAATCTCGCGCACCGACTTACCCTCCCGGGTGAGTTCCTCGACCTGCTCGAGCGTCCGGTCCTGCAGGGTCAGGCAGGTCCAGTGGTCCTTGCCGTCGATCTTCTGCAGCTTCGCCTCGAACGGCAGGGCGTCATCCCCGAACACCCCTCGGGCTTTCGTGAGGTGGACCTCGAACCGTGCTCCCTCCTCGGCCTCGTAGTCCTCAGGTCGCTTGAGGTGGATCACCGTGTCGAGCACATCCTCCCGCTTCGAGGTGCCCCGGGCGTTGTCGCCACGGCCAGTGTGGTGCACGAGCAGAACACACACGCCGCGGCGCCTGAGATGCAGAAGCCAGGATTGCATTGAGTCCCAGGAGTCCGCGTCGTTCTCCCGCCCCCCGTTCACCAGGGTCGAGACGTTATCGAGAATGAGAAGGCTGGCGCCGCCAAGACACCCCTCCAGCCGCTGCTGGTCCTCAGCGCGCGCCAGGTTCAGCGACGTGCCCAGGGGCTGGCGATCCATGGAGACGAGCTGGAAGTAGTCTTCACCAGGCGGTTGATGAGCTGACGCTGCCATCATCTCGCGGGCCCGCTCCTGCATCAGCTCCTGGGGCATCTCGCCATCGACGTAGAGCACCCGGCGGGGCGCGGACGCCTGCCACTTGAGAAAGGGAGCACCGCAACACACTGCCCAGGCCAGGCCCATGCAGACGTACGTCTTGCCCACCCCGCGGCCGGCGTAGATCATCGCAAGACCCCGTTCGGGCAGGATCGGAGCCATGACGTGGCTCCGAACCGGCAAGGTCAGGCCGGTGAAGGCAGACAGGCTGATCGTGCTCAGATCCTTGCGCTCTAGAGCGTGGTCGGCGACCAATGGAGCACAATGCTCGAGGGTATATGCACCCAAGATCTGGTCAGCCATGTTGGCCTCCCCGGAGGAGGTCGTTGAGATCCGATCGAGCCTCTGACGGGGTGATGAGGTAAGCTTCTGCTCCCCCGGTCTGCCAACGGTGGGCCGCCGCACGAGCGGCTCGCATGCCGGCCGGGTCGTGGTCGACCGCGAGCCACAGGCTCTCGATGCCGGGCAGAACGGGCAGGCGCTCCACCCCTCCTGCTGAGAGGAGCGACCACACCGGGGAGGGGCCAAACTCCGGCACCTTGCGCAAGCTGAGTGCCGTCTCGACGCCCTCAGCAACGCCAAGGCAGGTCGTGACCGCCTCGTCCGCCGTGAGCTTGATCGCGCCGCGAGCGACCGGACCCAGGGCGAGCTTGTCCTTGCCGTTGATCGTGCTCTTGCGGCCATCGCTGCTCAAAGCCGTGCGGTGCACCGCTTTGGGCTCGTTTGAGACCACATCGCGCACGAGGCAGACCATGGCGGGTGTGCGCTGGCCCACGAACGGGCAGGCGGGATGAAAGCGCATCACCTCTGGGGCGTCCGGCGGGAGCGTGAGCCCGCGACCCTGGAGAGAGGCCTCGACCAGCGTGCCCTCCGGGGCCTGCGCCTCATGCCAGAGCCTGAGAGCCCATTCCGTCCCAGTGACAGAGGGCGACACCCCGGCGATAGGGGCGACAGGGGGCAGGCGGGGTGTCGCCCCCGAACGGATCATCTGCTGGATCCGGCGCTTCTCCTGCAGAGCGTCGCCTGCACCAAAGCAGTGCACGAGAAAGCCGCCGGGTGCGCGGGGGTCGAGGCGAACGCTAAGCGAGCGGTCGCGGCGCGAGTGACCTGTTGCAGGAGCGAGGATCTGACCACGCGAGACCTCGCCGCCGAGCGCCCGGGCGAGGGCGTGAAGGTGTGAGGCGCCCACCATCACGCAGCCCCCCGGCTGATGAGAGCCCGGATGTCCTCCACCCGCCACGCGGTAATACGCGGTCCAAGCTTGACGGGCTGAGGGTAGCGTCCGTCCTTGATGCCCGCCCACCACGTCGACTTGGAGACGGGAATGGGCCCGAGCGGGGCAAGGATGTGAGGCAGCCGGACAAAGCCGGTCGCAGGCAGGCCGTTCAGCGCAGGCCAAGCGCTCTCGTTGTGGGAAGCCACGTGGCTACCCTCCTGTCGATGGTGACAGGCGGCGACGGGGAGAGCGGGACGGAGCAGGATCAGCCGTGACGATCCGACTGATCCAGTGCTCCAACGTTTGGGACAGAATGTCCCAATGTTTTACTTCTCGCCCCGTTCGCAGTAGGGTTGAGCCCGCTCGTCCAAGAGCACGGGGTTCGCCCCACCGAGCCGTTCCAGCCTTGCCGGGCTGGGCGGCTCGTTTCGCTTGTCAGTGCCTCTCGTGCGGGAGGCCGGTCCGCGTCGGATTGCTTCGACCCGAGTGAGCCTACATCACCCGACGCTGAGTAAAAGGCCTGCGGCCTACGGAAACAGCGCAAGTATGTTCACTGTTCGTTGCCTGCACGTTCTGTCGCGAACGCCGCCCACGCGTTCATCAGATCGCGTCTCTTCTCGAGAAGGTCGCTCCGCCGGTACGCCGCTTCGGTCTTGTCGCCCACCGCATGGGCGAGCGCCATCTCGCACACCTCCCGCGGAAAGGCCGTCTGCTCGGACGCCCAGTCCCGGAAGGCTGAGCGAAAGCCGTGCGCCGTCACGGTCAGCCCCATGCGCCGCAGGAGCATGAGAAACACCATGTTGGACAGCGGCCGCTTGGGCGACCGGCTCGGGAACACGTAAGGGCTCGCCCCAGCAAGCTCGCGCGCCCGGGCGAGGATCTCAAGGCAGCGCGGGCTCAAGGGCACCCGGTGCTCGCGTCCAGCCTTCATGCGCCGAGCCGGGATCGTCCACAGCGCTTTGGCGATGTCGATCTCATCCCACGTCGCGCCCAGCACCTCGCCCGTGCGGGCCGCCGTGAGGATCAACAGCTCGAAGGCAAGCCGTGAGCCCTCCGCCGCCTCACCTGAGCGCAGGCGGGCCACGAAGGTCGGAACCTCAGGGTAGGGGAGGGCGGCATGGTGCTGGTCCCGGTCCGTTTGCCTGGGCAGCCCGCGCACGACACCCTCGACCGGGTTGTCGCCCGTGCGGTGGCCCGCGGCTTTGGCCCAGTCGAGCACGGTGCCGATGCGCTGGCGCACGCGCCGGGCCGTCTCGGGCTTGGTGAGCCAGATGGGAGAAAGGGCCCGCAGCACGGCCGGGGTGTCGATCTGGTCAACCCGCAGGTCGCCCAGCGCTGGATGGGCGTAGCGGCGCAGCGTTGTGATCCACTGCTCGACATGCTTGCCGTTCGTCCAGGCCGCCCGATGCTCGGCATGCACCTGCTCGGCTGCTGCGGCAAAGGTCGGAACGGGGCGGCGGGCGCGGCGGCGCTCAACGAGCGGGTTACCGCCCTCACGAGCAAGCTTGCGCAAGGCGAGTGCCTTGTCGCGAGCCTCGGCCAGCGTCGTCAGGCTGAGCCCGCCAAGGCCGATGTCGCGGCGCTTGCCGTGTACGACCGTGCGCAGCAGCCAGCGCTTGGCACCGGAGGGGTCGACCTCAAGGTAGAGGCCATTGCCGTCAGCATAGCGGCCGGGCTTGGAGAGGCTGCGAATCGTCACCGCCGTGAGGGCCCGCTCGACGTGCCGCCCGGTTCGCTTTGGCATCCTGCTCACCCCACGATCAACCCCACATCCTGAGCAGGATGGAGCAGGTTCAGGCTGGACGCAAGCGGACAGGCGCTGAGGCTAAGTGCTTGCAATTGTGACAGATGCTGGACGAGGGTGGACAGGGTTGGACGTCAGGATGGCGGAAGGGGTGGGATTCGAACCCACGGTGGAGTTGCCCCCACGGCGGTTTTCAAGACCGCTGCCTTAAACCACTCGGCCACCCTTCCACGGTGCGAATCGACCCTGCTGTCGCGAGCGCCGCGCCCGGTGCCGGGCTGCATAAGCTCCCCGGGATCGTCCCGTCAAACGGCAAATCGCCCCGATCCTGTCGTCCCTTGATCCCGGGACCGGTGCCCCGACGACAAGAGGCGGGGGAGGGTAGGGGGCCAGGGCCGGGCCCGGCGGCGCGATCCTTGCGGGACAAGCGTTTGATCCGTTGCCTTGATGCGATATCGGCGGTGGACAAATCCAAGGATCCCGTGACCGAATCGCCAAAATTAAGAGATCGTTAACCATCTCGGGCGCATCACAGGATCACGGCATCGGTCGAGATTCCTGGCGATCCGGAGGTGCCGCGGCGCCCCGTATCGGGCCTGGCGACCCCGATCCTGTGACGGAAGGATTGTGAGGATGAAGGCGATCACCTTCGTGACCCAGAAGGGCGGCAGCGGCAAGAGCACGCTCTGCATCTCCCTCGCCATCGCCGCCGAGGAGGCGGGCTCCTCCGTCTGCATTCTGGAGATGGACCGCCAGGCGACGGTCAGCGACTGGGCGGAGCACCGGCAGCGCTCCTCGCCCGAGGTGGCGCAGATCGACGCGACGCAGCTCGAGGACGTTCTGCAAAGGCTCCAGGGCTCGGCCTACGACTACGTGTTCATCGACACGCCGGGCGTCGACAGCCCCGGCACCCTGTCGGCGATCCGCGCGGCGGATCTGTGCGTCATCCCCTGCCGCCCGACGCCGGCGGACCTCAGGGCCTTCAAGCCGACTCTCGCCGCCATCTACCGGCTCGAGAAGAAGTTCGCCTTCGTGCTTAACCAGACGCCGCCCCGAAGCTACCGGGTGCGGGACGCCACGGACGGGCTCGCGGTTCTGGGCGTCCTGCCCGACGTGAACATCGTCATGCGCAACGACCATCAGGACGCCATCGGCCTCGGCCAGGGCGTCACGGAGTTCAACCCCACCGGACAGGCCGCGCAGGAGGTGCGCAAGCTCTGGTCGTGGCTCGAGAAGCGGATGCAGGTCTCAAAGCATGTCAAAGCCGCATAAACTGAGCTTGAAGTCGATCGTCGCCGCCTCCGTCCCGAGCTCGGTGCGCAGCGATCCGGACATCGTCGGGTTCTCGGCGGCGCCGATCATCCCGGCGATCAAGCAGGGGACCTTGAAGGAGCGCGCCAAGCAGCTCTCCGTCTATCTCGAGCCCGCCGTGCACGAGCAACTGCGGGAGCTCGCTTACACGGAGCGCACGAAGATCCACCAGCTCATGCTGGAGGCCGTCGATCTCCTGTTCAAGAATCGTGGTGCGCTCTCGATCCGCCAGCTCACCGCCCAGAAGGGCAAGCCGGACGGCGTGTCGTAGCGCCGTTCGGGCCTCCGCGGATGCCGTTGGGTGACCTTGCGGGCCGCGACAAAGAGGTTCGGCGCAGCGCCCGCGCCGGTGCGGACTTCTTCGATTTAAGCTGCTGATTTGTAAGGTGTTCGGGTCCCGCCGAAGTCCTTGGTGATCGCGGGGTTCCGCCGTTGACATGCGTTGCGTTTTAACGATCCTTTAGGGCTTCGGAGCCAGGGTGCCGGGTGGCGTGTCACACGCCGCAACAGAGCACCCGGACGACACGTGAGGGCAGAATGCGGGTTTTCGACGCCGAGCTGAACACGCGGCCGTGGGCGGATGCTTGCGGCCCGGCGCAATCCCGGATCCTCCGGCTCGCCGGGGTGACGGTGGCGGCCCTCTTCGCCGCCAACTGCTCCAAGGTCAGCAGCGTCGATTCGAAGTACGGCGTTCCCGCGAGCCCGAGGGTCGTCGCCGAAGGGCAGGAGGTGCCGAAGGGCGGCGGCCGGCAGATGGTGGGCAAGCCCTACACGGTCGCGGGCAAGACCTACGTTCCGGCCGAAAACCCGTCCTACGTGAACGAGGGTCTCGCGAGCTGGTACGGCGCCAATTTCCACGGCCGCATGACCGCCAACGGCGAGATTTTCGACCGCTATTCCATCGCGGCGGCCCACACGACCATGCCGCTCCCGAGCTACGCCCGGGTGACGAACCTGCAGAACAACCACTCGATCATCGTCCGGGTGAACGACCGCGGGCCCTATCACGGCAACCGCATCATCGACGTGTCCCAGCGGACCGCCGAAGCCCTCGACTTCAAGAACAACGGGACGGCCCGCGTCCGCGTGGAATATGTGGGCCGCGCCTCGTCCAACGGGAGCGACGACAAGACCCTCCTCGCCAGCCTGCGCACGGACGGGCAGCCCGCGATCCTCACGGGCCAGCCCGCCACCATGATCGCCCAGGGCGGATCGCGGCCGAGCCCGGCCCGGACCGCCATCGGCCTTCGCACCTACGAGACGACCGAGGACGAGGAAGCGCCCGCGAGCGCCGCGGCTCCGGCCCCGGCCGTTCAGGCGCAGGCGGCCGGTCAGGCCGTCGGGCAGGTCGCGGTCGGCATTCCGCTTCCCCCCGAGCGCCCCTTCGACCTCGGCACGATCCCGAACGCCGCTTCGCCCGTGCGGGCTGCCCCGGCGCCGGTGGCGCTTCAGCCCAGCCGTCCGGCGGCCGGCAGCCTGAGCGCCGCGCCGCTGCCCTCCGGGGGCTTCCAGCAGGTGAGCTCCTTCGCGGCGCAGGACCCCACGAAATATGTGGGCCGTTCGGTTCAAAACTAACCGTCTTCGCAAGGAAGCGTTGATTTCGGCGAACCTTCGCCACAGATTCGGCCTCTGTTTCACGCAAAACGGTTGGCCATGTCCTTTGCCCGCTCCCTCGGGTCTCTCGTCAGACCGGCCCTCCGGGGCTTCGTCGCCATCGCATTGCTCGGCGCCGGCATCGGGTCGGCGGCCGCACAAGGCTTCCAGACCCTGGCCCCGCAGGCCATCCTGATCGATGCCGAGAGCGGCACGGTCCTGTTCGAGAAGAATGCCGACGAGCCGACGCCGCCGGCCAGCATGGCCAAGACCCTCACCGCCGAGGTGATCTTCGACGAGATGCGCAAGGGGCGCATCAACCTCGATACCGAGTTCACGATCTCCGAGAACGCCTGGCGCCGCGGGGGCGCGAGCTCCGGCGGCTCGTCGATGTTCGCCCAGCTCAACAGCAGCATCAAGCTGTCGGACCTCATCCGCGGCGTGATCGTGCAGTCCGGCAACGACGCCTCCATCGCCGTCGCGGAGGGCATCGCCGGCACGGAGGAGAACTTCGCCCGGATGATGAACGACCGGGCTCGCGCGATCGGGATGACGAAGTCGACCTTCCGGAACGCGACGGGCTACGGCCATCCCGAGCAGAAGGCGACCGCGCGCGATCTCGCCAAGCTCGCCGTCTACATCATCGAGACCTATCCGGAGCTCTACAAGATCTTCGGCGAGCGCGAGTTCACCTGGAACAAGATCCGTCAGCAGAACCGCAATCCGCTGCTCGCGATGGATATCGGCGCGGACGGCCTCAAGACCGGCAACATCGACGAATCGGGCTTCGGCCTCATCGCCTCCGCGGTGCAGAACGGCCAGCGCCTGGTGCTCGTGGTGAACGGCCTCAAGACCGCCCGGGACCGGGCGGCGGAGACCCGCAAGCTCCTCGACTGGGGGTTCCGCGCCTTCGAGACCCGCCAGCTCTTCGCGCAGGGCGACGTGGTGGGAGAGGCACAAGTCTATGGCGGCGACCGGCGCGGGCTCCCGCTCGTCTCTCCCAAGCCCATCCGCCTCCTGCTGCCGCGGGGTTCGAACGACCGCCTGACCGCCCGCATCGTCTACCAGGGCCCCCTCGTGGCGCCGATCCAGAAGGGCGCCCAGGTCGCCCGCCTCCAGGTCAGCCGGGGGGACAATCAGGCCCTGGACGTGCCGCTCTATGCCGGCGAGGACGTGACCACCGGCACGCTCACCCAGAGGGCCTTCGACGGGCTCATGGAATTCGGCTCCGGCCTGATCCGCCGGGCCTTCTCGGCCGCCACCGAACGCGGCTGATGCGGGGCTGCTTCATCACCTTCGAGGGCGGGGAGGGGGCCGGGAAATCCACGCAGATTGAGCGGCTCCGCCGCCGTCTGGAGGGCTTCGGCCACGCGATTCTCGTCACCCGGGAGCCCGGCGGCTCGCCCAAGGCGGAGGCGATCCGTAAGCTCGTCCTCGCCGGGAAGGTCAAGGAGCGGGGCCCGTTCGCGGAGGCGCTCCTGTTCTCCGCCGCCCGGATCGACCACCTCGACCAGCGCATCCGCCCGGCCCTGGAGCAGGGCATCCACGTGCTCTGCGACCGCTTCGCGGATTCCACCAGGGCCTATCAGGGCGCCCGGGGCGGCGTGAGCCTGGAGCGACTGAAGGGCCTCGAGCGCGTGGTGGTGGGCGATACGGCACCGGATCTGACGATCATCCTCGACCTGCCGCCGGCCGCCGGGCTCGCGAGGGCGCGGCAGCGGCGCGAGGCGAAGGGCGAGGGCACCGACCGGTTCGAGGCCGAGGACGCGGCCTTCCACGAGATCCTGCGCGAGGCCTTCCTCGCCATCGCCCGGGAGGAGCCCGGGCGCTGCTTGGTCGTCGACGCGGCGGGCGATCCCGACGCGGTCGAGGAGGCCGTCTGGTCGGCGGTCCGGGACCGCCTCCCGGTGCTCGCCGCGCGCTCCGGTGCCAAGCCGGGCGAGGCGACGCCGCCCGGCAGCGACGTCGAAGGGGCGACGCCCCATGTCGCGTGAGGCGGACACCCCCGCCGAACCCGACCGCCTCGAAGGCGCTCCGCACCCCCGCGAGCAACTGGCCTTCTTCGGCCATGCCGAAGGGGAGGGGGCCTTCATCGAGGGCATCCGGGGCGGGCGGCTGCACCATGCCTGGCTCATCGGGGGCCTGCAGGGGATCGGCAAGGCGACCCTCGCCTACCGGGTGGCGCGGCGCCTCCTCGATCTACGCCCCGGCACGCCGGTCGACAGCCTGGACGTTCCGGCGGCCTCCGCGGCGGCCCGGCAGGTCGCCGCCCTCTCGCATCCGAACCTTGCGATCCTGCGCCGCGCCCCGGCGACCGACAAGAAAGGGCCCTCGGCCACGATCCCGGTCGACGCGGTCCGCCGGGCGCTGTCCGTGTTCGGCAGCACCTCGGCGGACGGGGGCTACCGCGTGTGCATCGTGGACAGCGCGGACGACCTCACCATCGCGAGCGCGAACGCGCTCCTCAAAGTGATCGAGGAGCCGCCGCCGCGGTCCATCTTCCTCATCGTGAGCCACGCCCCACAGCGGCTGCTGCCCACGATCCGCTCCCGCTGCCGGCGCCTCGCCCTGCGGCCGCTCGGGGAAGGCGAGATCCGGCAAGTGATCGGCTCCCTCGGCAAACCTTGGTCGGACGCCCCTCAGGAGCTGCTGGCCCAGGCCCTGACCCTCGGGGAGGGGTCCGTGCGCCGGACCCTCGAGATGCTGGACGAGGACAAGCTCGCCTTCGTGGCCCAGGTTACCCAGGCCCTCGACGCCCTCCCGCGCACGGAGCCGAAGCGCGTGCTGGCCCTCGCCGAGAGCCTTGCGAAGCGGGACGCGGACGAAACGTACGAGCTTGCCCTCGACACGGTGCAGCAATGGGTGAGCCGGCGCCTCGAAGCCCAGGCCGCCCTCGGGCCCGCGCGCCTTGCACCGCTGGTGGAGGTATGTGACAAGGTCGCCCGCCAGGCGCGCGAGGTGGACGTGTACAACCTCGATCGCCGGCCCCTCGTCCTCTCGCTGTTCGACGATCTGGCCGAAGCGGTCCGCCGAACGGCGTGAGCTGCTGTTGAAGGACCTCTTCCGTGGCCGCCCGAGACAAATTCTACATCACCACGGCCATCTCGTACCCGAATGGCGCCCCCCATATCGGCCATGCCTACGAGGTCGTGGCGGCCGACGCGATCGCGCGCTTCAAGCGCATCGACGGCTACGACGTGTTCTTCATGACGGGCACCGACGAGCACGGCCTCAAGGTCCAGCAGACCGCGCAGCGCAACGGCACCACCCCGAAGGCGTTCGTGGACGGCCTCGCGGCCCAGTTCCGCGCCATGGCGGACCGGCTCGACTGCCGCTACGACCGCTTCATCCGCACGACCGATCCCGACCATCTCCCGTCCACCCAGGCGCTCTGGCAGCGCATGGAGGAGCGCGGCGACATCTACCTGTCGAAATATGCCGGCTGGTACTCCGTGCGGGACGAGGCCTATTACGACGAGGCGGAGCTCACGAAGCAGCCGGACGGCTCCTGGCGCGCCCCGACGGGCACGCCCGTGGAATGGATCGAGGAGGAGAGCTACTTCTTCCGGCTGTCGGCCTACCAGGACCGGCTGCTAGCGCATTACGAGGCGAACCCGCGCTTCATCAGCCCGGAGACGCGCCGGAACGAGATCGCGAGCTTCGTGCGCTCGGGCCTGAAGGATCTCTCCATCAGCCGCACGACCTTCAACTGGGGCCTGCCGGTGCCGGGCGACCCGAAGCACGTGATGTACGTGTGGGTGGACGCCCTCAACAACTATCTCACGGGCGCCGGCTTTCCGGACGAGGCCGATCCGCGCTGGCGGAACTGGCCGGCGGACGTGCACATCATCGGCAAGGACATCGTGCGGTTCCACACGGTGTACTGGCCGGCCTTCCTCATGTCGGCGGGCCTGCCGCTGCCGGCCCGCGTCTTCGGCCACGGCTTCCTGTTCAACAAGGGAGAGAAGATGTCGAAGTCGGTGGGCAACGTCATCGACCCGTTCTCCCTCGCCGACACCTACGGCGTCGACCAGTTGCGGTACTTCTTCATGCGGGAAGTGCCGTTCGGCCAGGACGGCAACTACTCGCACGAGGCGATCGTCAACCGCATTAACGCGGACCTCGCGAACGACCTCGGCAATCTCGCCCAGCGCTCGCTCTCCATGATCGCCAAGAACTGCGGGGGCGCCGTGCCGGAGCCGGGCGCGTTCACGCAGGCCGACGAGGAGATCCTGAAGCTCGCGGACGAGCTGCCCGGGAAGGCGAGGGCGGCCATGGAGGACTACGCCCTCCACACGGCGCTCGCCGACATCTGGGCCGTGGTGGCGGACGCGAACCGCTACTTTGCCGGCCAGGAGCCCTGGGCTCTGCGCAAGACCGATCCCGCCCGCATGAACACGGTGCTCTACGTCACCGCCGAGGTGCTGCGGGCCATCGGCATCATGGCCCAGCCCTTCGTGCCCCAGGCGGCGGCGAAGCTCCTCGACCTTCTCGCCGTCGGGACCGAGGAGCGGATGATCGCCGGGGTCGGCTCCGGGCACCGCCTGCGACAGGGCACCGCCCTGCCGCAACCTCAGCCGATCTTCCCGCGTTACGTCGAGGCGGAGGCCGGATAAGCTTCCGCTTGCTGCGCCCGCCCGGGCGCTGGAGCGGAGGAGCCGGATGGCTGCGCCGACCTTTATGTTCGCGACGGGGATCGAGAACAGCATCCCCACGATCAACGGCGGACGGACCCGCATCGACCAGTTCGCCAAGTGCGGGCACTACGAGCGCTGGCGGGAGGACTTCGCCCTCCTGCAGGAGCTCGACATCTACTTCCTGCGCTACGGCCCGCCGCTCCACACGAGTTTTCTCGGGCCGGGCCGCTATGACTGGAGCTTCGCGGACGAGACCTTCGCGCAGCTTTACCGCGACGGCATCGTGCCGATCGTCGATCTGTGCCATTTCGGGGTGCCGGACTGGATCGGGAACTTCCAGAATCCCGACTTCCCGCAGCTCTTCGCTGCTTACGCCCGCGATTTCGCCTGCCGTTTTCCCTGGGTTCAGCTCTACACGCCCGTGAACGAGATGTTCATCTGCGCCCTGTTCTCGGCCGCCTACGGCTGGTGGAACGAGCAGATGCAGAGCGACCGGGCCTTCGTCACGGCGCTCAAGCACGTGGTGAAGGCGAACGTCCTCGCCATGAGCGAGATCCTGGCCGTCCGGCCCGACGCCATCTTCGTCCAGAGCGAGTCCACCGAATACTTCCACGCCGAGAACCCCGCCGCCATTGGGCCGGCGGAGTTTATGAACGCCCGGCGCTTCCTCTCCCTCGACCTCAATTACGGCCGGCGCGTCGATTCCGACATGTACGAGTACCTGATGGACAACGGCATGACCCGGGAGGAGTACCACTTCTTCCTGGAGCGCTCGTCGCTGCGCCATCACTGCCTCATGGGCAACGACTACTACATGACGAACGAGCACCGGGTGCGGGCGGACGGCTCCAGCGTCTCGGCCGGCGACGTGTTCGGCTACGACGAGATCACGCGCCAGTACTACGACCGCTACAAGCTGCCGGTGATGCACACCGAGACGAACCTCATGGAGGGGCCGAACGGCGACGAGGCCGTGAACTGGCTCTGGAAGCAATGGGCCAACGTGCTCCGGGTCCGCAACACCGGTGTGCCGATCGTGGGCTTCACCTGGTACTCGCTCACGGACCAGATCGACTGGCACCACGGCCTGCGCGAGGAGCGCAACGAGGTGACGACCGTCGGCCTCTACGACCTTGACCGGAAGATCCGGCCCGTGGGCCGCGCCTACAAGCAGCTCATCAGCGACTGGCGCGACGTGCTGCCGGCCCAGAGCATGGTGCTCACGGTGCCTCTGGTGATGCCCTGCGAGTACGGGGACCCGGTCGCGGTGCGCCACCGGGAGCGCGCCCGCCGGTTCCTCGCGACGGAGCTCGCAAGCGACCTTGCCGTGGCGGCGGCCCAGTAGCGCGCCCTGGACGGAGACGCCGGTGGGCTCTATGGCACCCGGACCATGCTCGTCGACAGCCACTGCCATCTCGACTTCCAGGACCTCGCCGGACGCTTGCCCGACGTGCTCGCCAACGCCGAGCGCGCGGGCGTGCGGCGGCTCGTGACCATCTCCACCCATGTGCGTCGCCACGAGACCTACCGGGCCCTCGCGGAGGCGCATGCCCCGGTGTTCTTCACGGTCGGCACCCATCCTCACAACGCGGCGGCGGAGCCCGACATCCCGGCCGCCGAGATCGTGCGCCTGTCCGCCCATCCGCGCTGCATCGCCATCGGCGAGGCGGGTCTCGACTACTTCTACGACAAGAGCCCCCGGGAGGTGCAGCAACGGGTCTTCCGCACCCACATCGCCGCGGCCCGCGAGACGGGCCTGCCGCTCGTGATCCACGCCCGGGATGCTGACGACGACATGATCGCGATCCTGGAGGACGAGACCCGGGCAGGGCGCTTCGATGCGGTCCTGCATTGCTTCTCCTCGACGGCGCGGCTCGCCGAGGCGGGCGTCGCCCTCGGCTTCTATGTGTCGTTCTCCGGCATCCTGACCTTCAAGAAATCGGAGGAGATCCGCGCCGTAGCGGCGATGGTGCCCCGCGAGCGCCTCCTCGTCGAGACCGACGCGCCCTATCTTGCGCCCGTGCCGCATCGCGGTCAGACCAACGAGCCCGCCTATGTGGCCCACACGGCGCGGGTGCTGGCCGAGACCATCGGCGTGACGGAGGACGAGGTGGCGCGGATCACCACGGAAAACTTCTACAGGCTGTTCCGTAAGGCGGCGGCGGCCGATTCCGCAGGGCAGGGCGCCGCATGAACCTTCGCCTCACGATCCTCGGCTGCGGCTCGTCCGGCGGCGTGCCGCGGGTCGCCGTCGGCTGGGGCGCCTGCGACCCGTCGAACCCGAAAAACCGCCGCCGCCGCTGCTCCGTGCTCCTCGAGCGGAAGGGCGCCCACGGCACTACGACGGTTCTGGTCGACACGACGCCGGACCTGCGGGACCAGCTCATCGGCGCCGATGTGCGCCGGCTCGACGGCGTCATCTACACCCACGAGCACGCCGACCACACCCACGGCATCGACGACCTGAGGCCGCTCGCCATCGTGATGCGCCGGCGCGTGCCGGTCTACATGGACGAGGCCACCGGCGCGATGCTGGAGGCCCGCTTCGCCTATTGCTTCAGGACACCCCCCGGGAGCCAGTATCCGCCGATCCTGGAGGCGCGCCCCATGACGGCCGGGCAGCCATTGACGATCGACGGCCCCGGCGGCGCGATCGAGGCGCTCCCGTTCCGCATGGTCCACGGCGACATCGACGCCCTCGGACTTCGGATCGGCGACGTGGTCTATGCGCCGGATGTGAGCCATATCCCGGACGAGAGCCTGCGTTATTTCGAGGGCCTCGACACGCTCATCATCGACGCGCTGCGCTACACGCCGCATCCGTCCCATCTCTCCCTGTCGGAGGCCCTGGCGCTGATCGAGCGCGTTCGGCCGCGCCGCGCGGTCCTGACGAACCTCCACACCGACCTCGACTACGAGACGCTGCGGTCGGAGATCCCGGACGGCGTCGACCCGGCCTTCGACGGCCTGACCGTCGACATCGCGCTTCCGGCGGACCGGAGGGTTTCCGAGGCCGCGCGTTGATCGGGGTTCGGCGCCGTGCGCGTCACGGACCTCGCGAGCGAGCTTCGAAGAATCCCGGCGCACGGTGCCAAGGGCATTTGAAATGATCGAGGCCGCCGAGCCAGCTTGCCAAGCGCGCAACCGAGCCGAGCGGACAAGCCGTAGCAGGACAAGAGCCTGGGGCGAGCGACACCAGCCTGGAGAAGCCCGCAGGCTGGATCGGTCCTGCCACGTCAAGCCCATCGCGCAGAACCGTCTATCCGTTGGTTCCATAATATATCTTATGCGAAATTCAGATGGAGGCTGCGGAAGGCTCTCGCCTTCAAGCTGTTCTGCGCTTCGATCGGCTCTTCCGATGGGCCAACTGCGCTGAGCGGCTAAGGCTTGGCCGCCGCTCGGCTGCCGGTCTGGTGCGAAAACCCTCCCCGCGACACGCCCGTCGACCTCGGTCGTTGTCCGGCAGCGATGGGTTTGCGGATTGCCGAGCCGGGCCGCAACAGACTTGAGGCGTGTGCCATACCGCCCGGGTCCGGCATTCCGCTGTCGACACTGGCCGCTGCCGGACTTTGGACTGCCACGCGCGACCCGCAGGTCGAACTGCGCGCGCGCGCTGGATGGCCTACTAGCGGCACTGCTTCGGTCCAGCTTCCGAGCTGCCTCGACCGCACGCCACGGCCTGAAAACCCGCCTGAGACTATCAGACTTCGAGGCTTGTCGCAGGTCCCGCGTTAACGCTCGCGCGAATAGCTTTGCCGTACACTTGCGGAACACAGCGGGAACGACTATCCTGTTCTTGCTTTGTTTCAAGAATCGCTCCCGAGCGGAGCAGCACCCCCTTCAAGGGAGCCAGAAAGGCCAGCCATGCTGACGCGCAAACAGCACGAACTGCTCCGCTTTATCCATGAGCGGCTGCGGGAATCCGGCGTGCCCCCGTCGTTCGACGAGATGAAGGACGCCCTCGACCTCAAGTCGAAATCGGGGATCCACCGCCTCATCACGGCGCTCGAGGAGCGCGGCTTCATCCGCCGCCTGCCGAACCGGGCCCGGGCGCTCGAGGTCATCCGCCTGCCCGACGCAGCCGCCGGCGCTTCGCAGCGCGGCTTCAAGCCGAGCGTGGTCGAGGGTGGCCTTGCCGGCAAGGTGAAGGTCCCGGCGCCCACCGGCACGGAAGACCGCGGCCGGGACATGGCGATCCCGGTGATGGGCCGCATCGCGGCCGGCACGCCGATCTCGGCCATCCAGAACCGGAGCCACTCGATCAGCCTCTCGGCCGATTTCCTGGCCCAGGGCGAGCATTACGCGCTCGAAGTGCGTGGCGACTCGATGGTTGAAGCCGGAATTCTCGACGGCGATCTCGTGGTGATCCGCAAGCAGGATCAGGCCAATACGGGCGATATCATCGTGGCGCTCATCGACGACGAGGAAGCCACCCTCAAGCGCTTCCGCCGGCGCGGGTCGTCCATCGCCCTTGAGGCGGCGAACCCGTCCTACGAGACCCGCGTCCTCGGTCCCGACCGCGTGAAGATCCAGGGCAAGCTCGTCAGTCTGGTTCGCCGGTACTGACCGCCTCCTCTCCGTCGGGAAGATCGATGCTCGGCCGCGGGGGACGCGGCCGATCGCTGGCCAGAGCCATAGGCGCGGCTTGAACGGCGGGCCCGCGCCAGGGCCGCCGCTCCTCCTTCAGGCGGGTGGAGCGGATCGCAAGGTCGGCCTCCCCGAACCGGGCGGCCGTGGCGCCGCGCCGGAGCAGCGCCGGGCGGTCGAGCACCAGCGGTGCCCCGCAGCCCGGGGCGTCGAGGCGGGTGATCACCACCGCGGCCCGCCGGCAATCCTCCTCGAGAGCCGACCGGTCCGTCACGTAGGCGACCGCCCGCCCCCCGGTCGTGATCGCGACGCATCCGGCGGGATCGCACGTAGCGGCCTGGCGCAGGGCAGCGTCGTCCGCACCCCGCCCGTCCCCGTCGGCGCGCAGCCATTGCTCCACCACGAAATCCGACGGCTTGCCGAGGATGACGAGCGCGCCGTCCCGTCCCCGCACGGCGGCCCCGGCGCCCTCCCGGTCGACGAAGAGGTCGTAGCGCGGCGGGGTCGCCGCGAGGGCGAGCCCCGCCCCTGAGGGAAGAACCGCGAGCCAGCGCAAGGCCGAGGCCGGCAGGGTCGCGACGAGGAGCGCGCCCGAGAACAGTGCGAGCGCCCCCGCCCCGAACGCCGGAACGACGACGTTCGATCCCTCGAACCCGCTCACCCAGGCCGACACGGCGAGCACCTGGTCGACCGCGAGGCCCATCACCCACCAGACCGGGCCGTCGAGCCCGAAGGGATAGGCCAGAACGCCGAGGAGCGCCGCCGGCATGACGGCGAGGGACACGAGCGGCAGCGCGAGGCCGTTGCCTACGAGGCCGAAGGGGTTGAGGGTCTGGAAGTGGTAGGCCGCGAAGGGCGCGGTCGCGAGGCTCGCCACGAGCGTCATGGCGACGAGGCCCGCGAAGGCCCGCAGCGCCCAGCGCCATGCGCGGTCCAAGGGGCCCGACGGAGCGCCCTCCCCGGCCCGCAGTTGCAGCAGGGGCGAGAGCGCGATGAGCGCCGCGACGGCGCCGAACGACATCTGGAAGCTCGGCCCGATCAGCGTCTCGGGTTCGCGGGCAAGCACGATCACCGCGGCGATGGCGAGATTGCGCACCGAGAGAGCGGGCCGGTCAACCAGCATGGCGCCGAACATCACGAGGGTCATGACGAGGGAGCGCTCCGTCGCGACCTCCGATCCCGAGAAGATGCAATAGGCGCCGGCGCCGACCATGGCGGCAAGGGCCGCGATCTTCTTGACGGGCCACATCAGGGCGGCCGTGGCGCTCAAGGCGAGAAGCGCCCGGACGCTCCAGAAGATCGTGCCGGCGGCGAGCACCATGTGCAGGCCCGAGATCGACACGATATGGTAGATGCCGGCGGCCCGCAGGATGTCGTTGGTCGGCTCCTCGATGAGCCCGCGCTTTCCGGTGACGAGGGCCGCCGAGACGGCGCCCGCCTGCCCGCCGATGCTCGCCGCGATGCGCTGCGTGAGGGCGTTGCGGGCCGCATCGACCCCCGCCGCGAGCCGCAGCCCGAGGTCGAGGGGCTGCGCGGGCGCGCTTGCCGCGATGTCGCCGACGAGCGACCCGACGGCGCCGATCCCCCGGTAGCGGGCATCGCGGGCGAAATCGTAGCCGCCGGGCCAGGCGGGCTCGGGGGGCGGCAGGAGCCGGGCCGTGGCGGCGATCTCCTGGCCCGGGCCGAGGCCCCGCACGTCCCGGGCGGTGACGCGCACCCGCTTCGGCTGCCGGCCCGGCGGCACGCGGTCCAAGGCGAGCACTCTCACGGTCAGGCGCGCTCCGTCGGGCCGTTCCTCGATGGCCTCGACGATGCCGCGCAGCGGCGCCACCACGGTCCTGTCGAGCGCCGGTGCCTCGACGCTCCGCGCGCGCACCACGCCCGCCGAAAAGCCTGCGAAAAAGGCCGCGATGGCAAGGGCGATCCCGAAGGGCAACGGTCGCCCGCGGAGGCACATGGCGGCCGCGGCGCCGAGCGATGCGACGAGGACCGGCGCCCAGAGCGCGGGGCGGCCCTCGGCGGCAAAGAACAGGAGGATGCCGGCGCCGAAGGCAACCGCGAGCCAGGGAAAGAGCCGGCGCTGCTCCACCTCTAGTGCGGCCTGCCGGCGGACGAAGGCCCCGAGCGCGCCGCCCTTCGCGGCCGGGAGGGTCCCGCGCGCCGGCCACGCGAGCGCCGCGGCGGCGGCGCGCGGGACCCTGGGGCGCTGTTCGGTGTTGTCCGCAGGCATGGCTGCCGCTTAACGGGGGCTTGCACCCATGGTAGACGACGCCGCCCGGCGGCCAAGTCGCCCCTTCCTCCTTTTTCTCAAGGCGTTCCGATTCCGATGTCCGTCGTCACCCGCTTTGCTCCCTCCCCCACCGGGTTCCTGCATATCGGCAGTGCACGGACGGCGCTCTTCAACTGGCTCTACGCCAAGCGGCACGGCGGCCGCATGCTCCTGCGCATCGAGGACACGGACCGGGAGCGCTCCACGGAGCCCGCCATCCAGGCGATCCTCGACGGTCTCACCTGGCTCGGCCTTCAGTGGGACGGCGAGGCGATCTACCAGTTCTCCCGCGCGGCCCGTCACCGGGAGGTGGCGGAGGGCCTGCTCGCGGAGGGCAAGGCCTACCACTGCTATGCGAGCCAGGAGGAGCTCGCCGAGATGCGCGAGACCGCTCGAAAGGAGGGCCGGCCCCTGCGCTACGACGGCCGCTGGCGCGACCAGGATCCCGCCGAGGCGCCGGCCGGAGTGAAGCCGGTGATCCGCCTCAAGGCGCCGACCGAGGGCGAGACGGTGGTGGAGGACGCGGTGCAGGGCCGGGTGGTCTGGCAGAACAAGGATCTCGACGACCTCGTCCTCCTGCGCTCCGACGGCACGCCCACCTACATGCTCGCGGTGGTGGTGGACGACCACGACATGGCCGTGACCCACGTGATCCGCGGCGACGACCATCTCACCAACGCGGCCCGCCAGACACAGATTTACCAGGCGCTCGGCTGGGACGTGCCGAGCATGTCCCACATTCCGCTCATCCACGGGCCGGACGGGGCGAAGCTCTCGAAGCGCCACGGGGCGCTCGGCGTCGAGGCCTACCGGTCCATGGGCTACCTGCCGGAGGCCCTACGCAACTACCTCGTGCGCCTCGGCTGGAGCCACGGCGACCAGGAGATCTTCTCCACTGAGGAGATGGTGCAGGCCTTCGATCTTGGCTCCATCGGCCGCTCCCCGGCAAGGTTCGACTTCGCGAAGCTCGAGAACATCAACGGCCACTACATGCGCGGGGCTGTGGACGAGCGCCTTATCGAGGCCCTGGAGACGATCCTGCCCGAACTCGGCCCCGCGCGCGGCATCGGCGGGACCTTCGCGCCGGATCTCCGGGCAAAGCTCGCCGCCGCCATGCCGGGCCTCAAGGAGCGGGCGAAGACCCTCGTCGAACTCCTCGACAGCGCCTACTACCTCTACGCGCCCCGGCCCCTCGACCTCGACGAGAAGGCGAAGGGGCTCCTCGCCGACGGGCGCGAGCGCCTCGCCGGCATCGCCGGCAAGCTTGAGGCCGCCCCGGACTGGAGCGCCGCCTCGGTGGAAGCCGTGGTGCGGGCCCATGCGGAGGCCATCGGCGCGAAGCTCGGGCAGGTCGCCCAACCCCTGCGGGCGGCGATCACCGGCCGGGCCACCTCGCCTGGGCTGTTCGACGTCATGGAGGTGCTCGGCCGGGACGAGACCCTCGCCCGCCTGCGGGATCAGGGGCTCTGACCGCGATCCTGTTCCCCTTTCCGCCCGCTTGCCGCCTCTTTACGGATAAGCTAACCGAACGCCATCCATCCACGACCGGCCCCGCCGGGCGCGGCCCGGGGCGGAACCACCCTGTTCCAAGCCCCTGTCCGCCCTAGGTGTCGCCCGGCCTTCATCAGAAAGGGCCACCCCCCATGAGCGCTTCCAAGAGCACGCTCAGCGTCGCCGACAAGCAGGTCGATCTGGCGGTCAAGCCGGGCACCATCGGGCCGAGCGTGGTCGACATCTCGAAGCTCTACGGGCAGACCGGGATGTTCACCTACGATCCCGGCTTCACGTCGACGGCGAGCTGCGAGTCCTCCATCACCTATATCGACGGCGACGAGGGCGTCCTGCTCTATCGCGGCTACCCGATCGAGCAGCTCGCCGAGCACGGCGACTTCCTGGAGACCTGCTATCTCCTGCTCTACGGGGAACTGCCCACCGCCGCCCAGAAGGCCGATTTCGACTACCGCGTCACGCGCCACACCATGGTGCACGAGCAGATGACGCGGTTCTTCCAGGGCTTCCGCCGCGACGCGCATCCCATGGCCATCATGGTCGGCTGCGTGGGCGCGCTATCGGCCTTCTACCACGACTCCACCGACATCTCGGATCCGCACCAGCGCATGGTCGCCTCCATGCGCATGATCGCCAAGATGCCGACCCTCGCCGCGATGGCCTACAAATACCATGTGGGCCAGCCCTTCGTGTATCCGCGCAACGACCTCGACTACACGTCGAACTTCCTGCGCATGTGCTTTGCGGTCCCGGCGGAGGAGTACAAGGTCAACCCGGTGCTCTCCCGGGCCCTCGACCGCATCTTCATCCTGCACGCCGACCACGAGCAGAACGCATCCACCTCGACGGTGCGCCTCGCGGGCTCGTCGGGCGCCAACCCGTTCGCCTGCATCGCCGCGGGTGTGGCCTGCCTCTGGGGCCCGGCCCATGGCGGCGCCAACGAGGCGGCGCTGAAGATGCTGGAGGAGATCGGGACGCCCGAGCGAATTCCGGAATACATCGCCAAGGCGAAGGACAAGAACGATCCGTTCCGCCTCATGGGCTTCGGCCACCGGGTCTACAAGAACTACGACCCGCGCGCCCGCATCATGCAGAAGACCACCCACGAGGTGCTGAACGAGCTCGGCATCAAGGACGATCCGCTCCTCGACGTCGCCATCGAGCTCGAGCAGATCGCCCTCAAGGACGAGTACTTCGTCGAGAAGAAGCTCTACCCGAACATCGACTTTTATTCGGGCATCACCCTCAAGGCGATGGGCTTCCCGACCTCCATGTTCACGGTGCTGTTCGCCCTCGCCCGCACGGTGGGCTGGATCGCGCAGTGGAAGGAGATGATCGAGGACCCGTCCCAGAAGATCGGCCGTCCGCGCCAGCTCTATGTCGGCGCCCCGAAGCGGGAATACCAGACGGTCGCCCAGCGCGGGTAAGCGCTCTCAATCCTCTCGCCGGAGGCGGCGAATCCGCCTCCGGGATCAAACGTCAAAGGCGCCGCGGCCCCTCAGGCGCGGGTCGGAATCGAATACGTGCCGGTCGCGTGGCAGACGAGGTCCGGCTCCCCTTCCGAGCGGATGGCCACCTCGCCCACCGCCAGCCGCTTGCCGAGCTTCAACAATCGGCATTCCGCGATGAGGGCCCGCTGCTGCGGCTTGCGCAGGAAGTTGAAGGAGAGGTTCGTCGTGACGGCGAGGGCGACGGGCCCGATCTCCGCGAGGATGGCGACGTAAAGAGCAAGATCGGCGAGGGCCATCATGGAGGGCCCGGAGATGGTTCCGCCGGGCCTGACGTGGCGCTCGTGAAAGTCCATGCGCAGCCGCGCGCTCAGCGGTCCGACCTCCTCGACATGGTAGGTGCGGCCGCCGAGGTGGATCTGCGGAAACTCGCGATCCAGGAAGGCTTCCAGCTCCGCGACGCTCAACTTCGGCTGCATGGGATCGATCAGTCTCCGGCTCTGCGAAGTGCCCGCGCTGCTGCGGCGGCTTCGCTCGAAGCCCGGTTGCACCACGGCGCGAGGCGCCCGACAATGGGCTTTGTGGATGAAGCCCCGAGACCTGCCATGGATGCGGATGTCCGCATGACCACCCCTATCCTGCTGCGCACCGACTCGGAGGGCGTGGCGACGCTGACCCTGAACCGCCCCGCCGCCCGCAACGCGCTCTCGGAGGCGCTCCTCGATGCGCTCGCCCGCGAACTCGACGCGATCGCCGAGAAACGCAGCCTGCGGGCCGTGGTCCTGGCGGCGCAGGGCCCGGTCTTCTCGGCGGGCCACGATCTCAAGGAGATGACCGCCCGCCGCGCGGATCCGGACCGTGGGCGGGCCTACTTCGCCGACATCCTCGCCCGGTGCTCCGCCACGATGCAGCGCATCGTGCACCTGCCGCAGCCCGTCATCGCCGCGGTGGAAGGCCTCGCGACGGCGGCGGGGTGCCAGCTCGTGGCGAGCTGCGATCTGGCTGTCGCGGGCGCCGAGGCGCGGTTCTGCACGCCCGGCGTCCATATCGGGCTGTTCTGCTCGACCCCGATGGTGGCGCTCTCGCGCAACCTCGCCCAAAAGCACGCCATGGAGATGCTGCTCCTCGGCGACATGGTCCCGGCGGTAGACGCCCACCGCTTCGGCCTCGTCAACCGGGTCGTGCCGGCCGGCGAAGCCGCCGCGGAGGCCCGGCGCATGGCGGCGGTGATCGCCGCGAAGTCCGGTCACACCGTGAAGATCGGCAAGCGCGCCTTCTACGAGCAACGGGAGATGGCCCTCGCCGAGGCCTATGATCACGCGACCGCCGTGATGGTCGAGAACATGCTGGCGCGCGATGCCGAGGAAGGCATCGGCGCCTTCATGGGGAAGCGCATCCCCGTCTGGGACGGCGACGAAGCCCCATAAGGTCGGTTTTGGGCCAGAAGGCTTGACCGCGCGGGCCAGCCCCGGCCAAAGTGTCGCCCGCGCCTGCTGGCGAGCAGCGCAGCCTCAAGCTCCGAAGGGAGCCCCCATCCCGATCAAGCGCGCCCGACAGGGCGCCTGCAGGAGACGTCCATGCGAGCCTGGATCAAGGGCCTCGTGGCGGCTGCGACGCTCGCCCTCCACACCGCCCCCGCTGCCGCTCAAGCCCCCGACGTGACCGTCTTTGCGGCGGCAAGCCTCAAGAACGCCGTCGACATCATCACCTCCGACTACCAGCGCGAGACCGGCAAGCGGATCGCCGTGTCCTATGCGGCTTCCTCGGCCCTCGCCAAGCAGATCGAGCAGGGCGCTCCTGCCGACCTCTTCATCTCCGCCGATCTCGACTGGATGGACGATCTCCAGCGCAAAAATCTCATCAAGCCGGAGAGCCGCCGCAGCATCCTCGGCAACCGCATCGTGCTCGTGGCGCCGGCCGACCGGGCCCAGGCCCTCGACCTCAAGCCCGGCGCCCTCGCGGCGGCCCTCGGCGGCGGCCGCTTCGCCACGGCCGCCGTCGCCACCGTGCCGGCGGGCAAGTACGGCAAGGCGGCCCTCGAACATCTCGGGCTCTGGGGCGAGGTCTCCGGCAAACTCGCGGAGGCCGAGAACGTACGGGCCGCGCTCCTCTTCGTCTCTCGCGGCGAGGCTCCCCTCGGGCTCGTCTACGAGACCGATGCCAGGGCCGATCCGAAGGTGAAGGTCGTCGCCCGCTTCCCCGAGACGAGCCACCCGCCCATCGTCTACCCCGTCGCCCTCACGGCCGCCTCGAAGAGCGAAGAGGCTCCCCGCTTCCTCACGGCCTTGAGAAGCCCGAAGAGCACCGAAATCTTCACCCGCGAGGGCTTCACGCCGCTGGATTGAGACGCCGCTCCCGCCATCCCGGGACGGCCGCGCCGCTCCCGGGACGACGGCCCGCCGTCTTTTTGACCCATGACCCTGTCCCCCGAAGAATGGACGGCCGTCCGGCTGAGCCTCTGGGTCGCCGGCATCGCGACCCTCGCGAGCCTGCCGCTCGGTATCGCCGCCGCTTACGCGCTCGCCCGCGGCCGCTTCCCGGGCCGCGCGCTCCTCGACGGCGTCATCCACCTGCCCCTCGTGCTGCCGCCGGTGGTCACCGGCTATCTCCTGCTCCTCGCCTTCGGGCGCCGGGGCCCGGTCGGCTCGGCGCTCGAAGCGTGCTGCGGGATCGTGTTCTCGTTTCGCTGGACGGGGGCGGCCTTGGCGGCGGCCGTGATGGCGTTCCCGCTCATGGTGCGGGCGATCCGCCTCTCCCTCGAAGCCGTCGACCGCGGGCTCGAACAGGCCGCGGGAACGCTCGGGGCCAACCCAGCCTGGGTGTTCCTTACCGTGACCCTGCCCCTGGCGCTCCCCGGCATCATGGCCGGCATGATCCTCGCCTTCGCCAAGGCGCTGGGGGAGTTCGGCGCCACCATCACCTTCGTCTCCGCGATTCCGGGCGAGACGCAGACGCTTCCGGCGGCGATCTACGCCTATACGCAGGTGCCGGGCGGGGATGGCGGCGCCCTGCGCCTGAGCCTCGTCGCCGTCGTGATCGCTCTTCTCGCCGTCATCCTCTCCGAACTCCTCACCCGGCGCGTTGCCGGCGCGGGGCGCCTCACGTGACCATCGCGGCCGCCATTCGCCACCGCCAGGGCGCCTTCTCCCTCGACGTCGCCTTCGAGAGCGAAGCGCGGGTGCTGGCGCTCTTCGGCGCCTCGGGCTCCGGCAAAACGACGCTCCTCAACGTCATCGCCGGGGTGGTGCGCCCGACGGAGGGCCGGGTTTCGGTCGGGCGCCACGTGATGGTCGACACGCAGGCCGGCCTCTTCGAGCCGCCGCACCGGCGGCGGATCGGCTACGTGTTCCAGGAGGGGCGTCTCTTTCCCCACCTCACCGTCCGGCAGAACCTCCTCTACGGTCGCTGGTTCACGCGGGAGCGGGAGCGCTGGGGCAGCCTGGACGAGGTGGTGGCGCTGCTCGGGCTCGAGGCGCTCTTGAAGCGCCGCCCGGGGACCCTGTCGGGCGGGGAGAAGCAGCGCGTCGCCATCGGGCGGGCCCTCCTCGCCTCCCCTCGCCTCCTCCTCATGGACGAACCACTCGCCTCCCTCGACGCGCCCCGGAAGGCCGAGACCCTTCCCTATATCGAGCGGCTGCGGGACGAATTGCGGGTGCCGATCGTCTACGTGAGCCACAGCGCCGAGGAGGTGGCCTGCCTCGCCGACGAGGTCGTGCATCTCGAAGCGGGCCGGCGCGTCGCCTCCGGCCCTGAAGCCCCGTGAGCGCGCAGGCGAAAGGCCGATTGCCCTTCGCCGGTAGAGCCCTTAACTCCCCCTCCATGAACCACGACAGCTACCCGAACGAGACCATCCGCGGCATCCTGCAGAGCGTGAAGACCATCGCGCTCGTCGGAGCTTCCGCGAACCCGGCGCGGCCGAGCTGGATCGTGATGAAGTATCTCGCCGAGCGCGGCTACCGGGTGATCCCGGTCAATCCGGGGCTCGCCGGCCAGAACCTTCTCGGCGAGCGGGTCTACGGGCGCCTCGCCGACATCCCGCACCCGGTCGACATGGTGGAGATCTTCCGCAACTCGGAGGCGGCCGGCCCTCTGACCGACGAGGCGCTCGCCCTCGATCCCCTGCCGAAGGTGCTCTGGATGCAGCTCTCCGTGCGCAACGACGAAGCCGCCGCCCGCGCCGAGGCCCGGGGCCTCACCGTGATCATGGACCGCTGCCCCAAGATCGAGTTCGGGCGCCTCTCCGGCGAGATCTCCTGGCAGGGCGTGAACTCGCGCATGCTCTCGGCCAAGAAGCCGGTTCTCGCCGGCAAAGGCTTCCAGAAACTCGGCCTCAACCGCCAAAGCTAGCTTGACTGACGAACGAAACGTTCTTTACAACGAACGGCACGCCGCGGGCCGGGTGGGCTCGGCTGAGTTTCTTCAGTGGCGAAGGATGGATCGCGGCGGACAGGCGAAACCGCGCGGGAGGATGCAATCATGACGGATCGGGTTCCTGGATTCAACACCCTGGCGGTTCATGCGGGCGCGGCGCCCGATGCGGCGACGGGCGCGCGGGCGACGCCCATCTACCAGACCACCTCCTTCGTCTTCGACGACGTGGACCACGCGGCCTCGCTCTTCGGCCTGCAGGCCTTCGGCAACATCTATTCGCGCATCGGCAACCCGACCTGCGCGGTGCTGGAGGAGCGCATCGCGGCGCTCGAGGGCGGGACGGCCGCCCTCGCGGTCGCCTCCGGCCACGCGGCGGAATTCCTGGTGATGCACACCCTCCTGCAGCCCGGCGACGAGTTCGTGGCGGCCCGCAAGCTCTACGGCGGCTCGATCAACCAGTTCAACCATTCCTACAAGAACTTCGGCTGGCAGGTGGTGTGGGCGGATTCCGACGATCCCGCCACCTTCGAGGCCGCCATTACCCCGAAGACGAAGGCGATCTTCATCGAGAGCATCGCCAATCCGGGCGGCGTCATCGTCGACATCGAGGCGATCGCGGCCATCGCCAAGAAGCACCGGGTCCCGCTCATCGTCGACAACACGATGGCGTCGCCCTACCTCATCCGCCCCTTCGAGCACGGCGCCGACATCGTGGTCCATTCGGCGACGAAGTTCCTCGGCGGGCACGGCAATTCCATCGGCGGCCTCATCGTGGACGGCGGCTCCTTCGCCTTCGCGGGGGACGACCGCTACCCCATGCTGTCGAAGCCGCGGCCCGAATACAACGGCATGGTGCTGGCCGAGACCTTCGGCAATTTCGGCTTCGCCATCGCGTGCCGCGTGCTGGGCCTGCGCGACCTCGGACCCGCGCTCTCGCCCTTCAACGCCTTCATGATCCTGCAGGGCATCGAGACCCTGCCCCTGCGCATGCAGCGCCATTCCGACAACGCCCTGACGGTGGCCGAGCACCTGGCGGGCCACGGTGAGGTCTCCTGGGTGAGCTATCCGGGCCTGCGCTCGGACCGCTACCACAACCTGGCCAAGCGCTACTGCCCCAAGGGCGCCGGCGCCGTGTTCACCTTCGGCCTCAAGGGCGGCTACGACGCGGGCGTGAAGCTGGTGTCGAACCTGAAGCTCTTCTCGCACCTCGCCAATATCGGCGACACCCGCTCCCTCGTGATTCACCCGGCCTCCACCACGCACCGCCAGCTCACCCAGGAGCAGCTCGTGCAGGCCGGCGCCGGCCCCGAGGTGGTCCGCCTCTCCATCGGCCTCGAAGACACCGCCGACCTCATCGCCGACCTGGACCAGGCGCTGGCCGCGGCGTGAAGCGCGACGCCGCTCCTCCCTCCCGTGAGGGGAGGGTGGCGCGGGCGCAGAGCGCCCGTGACGGGTGGGGTGTTCGCGCGCAAGCGCGAGTTCTAGCCTCGACGAAAGCCTGCCGCTTCTGCGGCACCACCCCACCCGCCTGCCGGCACCCTCCCCTGAAGGGAGGGAGATCTCCCCAGCCTCTTCCCAGCCCGGACGCAGGCCGCTCCCAGTCCGGCGTTTTCTGCGTCCCAGCCCGCAGACTGCGGGCGGGCTGGGCGGCTGGACCGCAGCCAACGGGCCGGGCTGCGGCCGTATTTCGGCGTGAATGCCCCCTTCCCGCCCCGGTTTCGTTCGCGAAAGCGGACGCTTGAAACGCCCTGCAACGCCTGTTGCACCCGTTCCGCGCCGTTGCACGAAGCCGCCCGCCCCGCCGGACGCCTGTCGGATCAGCCTGCCTGTGGAAGCCCGCGCCGGGCCCGCTCCCCGCCCGTTGACGGGCCGGTTTGTTCTTGTTTTGATCTTATCATGAAGCCGCCCTACCTCGCCATCCCGACGATCCGCCTGCGCGACATTCAGAAGGCGTCGCAGCCCGAGACCCCGCCGCGGCGCCCGGCCCGGGGCCGCCCGCATGCGGGCTAGACCCTCGACCGGGTGCGCCAGCTCGTCGAGACGACGCCCCTCTCCTATCGCGAGATCGCCCGCCGCACGGGCCTCTCCGCGGCGACCGTCTGCCGGCGCGCCCGCGCGGGCGCCTGGATCCGCCCCGAGGCCGCCTACCCCATCGAGCATTACACCCCGGATGGCCGCCGCACCCTCAAGCGCCGGGAGCTCGCCGCCCGCCTCATGGCCCAAGCCGAACGGTGCATCCGCGCCCTCGAAGCCGACCCTTACGCCAACGCTAACGAGGTCGCCCGGGCGCTGCGCTTGGCGAAAGCTGCGAAGGCGCTGGATGAGGTGGATGGGAGGAGGCATTCCCGACGCATCAAACGCCCGAGTTCCACAGGTCACATAGGCCGGAGAACGTAGAGTCGACCATTTTGAGATGTTGACCTCAGGGATCAAATACTGTCGAGCTCCTTGGCGGGGGTCGACCATGAGATGCTTGAGTCTGTTTAGCGGTGCCGGTGGGCTTGATATCGGCCTCGAAGCTGCTGGCTTTGAGATCCTGGCGAACGTCGAAGCGGATGCCGATTGCTGCAACACGCTGCGACTGAATGGTGCGCAGTGCGTCATCGCGCAACCAATCGAGAGGGTCGACCCGCAAATTCTATTGGAAGAGATCAGGCTGCGCCCAGGTGAACTTGACCTTCTTGCGGGCGGACCGCCCTGCCAGCCTTTCTCCAAATCAGCATTATGGGCTTCGGGTGCTGCACAGGGTTTACTTGATCAGCGAGCTCGAACGCTCGACCACTATTTCACATACGTTGCACAGCTGAGGCCTAAGGCTTTTCTGATTGAGAACGTTGAGGGATTCAAGAATGGTGGCGGTATCGACTATGTAGAAAGCAGAGTCCATCTACTCAGGGAACACGGCCTCGATTATGTGTTGAATTGGCGCCTGATCGATGCGGCTGAATTCGGCGTTGCACAACATCGGCGGCGACTATTTGGGGTAGGTCTACTGAGAGGTTTCGAGTTCAGTTTTCCTCATGCCCGCTTTGGGACCCGTGATGAACCATTTCTGACAGCATGGGACGCTTGCAGCGACGCAAGCCGGACTGACTATGTCGAGGATCTTACCATTAAGGGGCGGTGGGCCCAGCTTATACCCAGCATCCCTGAGGGTCAGAACTATTTGTGGCATACCGCACGTGGGGGCGGAGAGCCACTCTTCGGCTGGCGTACAAGATATTGGAGCTTTCTACTCAAACTCTCGAAGAATAAACCCTCACCTACGCTTGTAGCCAATCCTTCCCAAAACTCTGGGCCGTTTCATTGGGACAATCGCCTGCTCTCAACGCCAGAGTTAGCTCGTATTCAAGGTTTCCCGATCAGCTACCGCTTTGCAGGCGGTCGCGCATCCCGGCAACGTCAGATCGGGAACGCAGTACCACCACCTTTAGCTGCTGCTCTAGGTCGCCAGATCATCCATGCGCTGGGTCGGGAGCCTAATTCAACAGCGAGTTTGCTGATTCCGCGAGCCTCTGCCACGCCGCCCGTGGCTAAGGTGGACAGAGTTCCAGAAACTTATCTTGTCCTACGGGGTGAGCACGAAGCCCATCCGGGGACAGGTCGTGGGCCACGCCCACGAAACGTCCTTACGCTGCCAACGGTATCAGTAGGGTAGCCTCCTGAACCCACTTATCGAGTTTCGTCCTCAATGGCTCACTCAGATTGGGCAAAGTAGTACAGATTCGCGTTCGATCGAGTATCGCGCCGTTAGACTCGACCGACGCCTCGCGAAAACTCAGATCGTCTAGAGCGAACGGAACGGCGAAGAGCCGAGTGGGAGTCGAAGAAAATTGCACAGCTTTGCACCAACGATCGATGTTGGGACGCGATGCTTTCCCTTTCCAATCGGTCACCCCTGTCGCACACTGCCCTAGCAGAATGGGGATCCCACTCCGCCCATCCTGAAACTCACGTACGACTGCAACATCAACTTGCGCATCGTTCGCAGATGGGAAAACTGAACTGTCTAAATATTTGCCCTTCGCCCAACTTGCTACTAATTCGACGACTTTCCCCTTTTTTCGTTGAGCGATATTGGACCAGCCGGTTTGGTGAACAGTCCAACCGGGTAAAGCCCTTTCTAGCGCAGCAGCCACAACGGTTTCAAAGAGATCTCTGAACTCCACAGGGTAGGTCTTCCTCAATGCGGTGAACTGCTCAGGCAGAGATGAAAGAAGACAAAACAGGTAAGCTGTTTTTTGAACTGAGGTTAGCTCGATAGTATCGCCGGCAATAGAGAACGGGTAAGACTGGTCGAGGTGTTGCCGGCGCGTTCTGCACCGATTGAAAGCATCGTTGATCAATGTCCAAGCATCGTCGCTGCCGGTTACTAAAGCGGCGCCCTCTAGGCGATCAACGAGATAAGGTTTGCTAAGGGCTTCGCCATTTAAATAGACTTCGGTCTCGATCCAATCAGCAAACAGCTCGATGCGTCTCTCTGAGGGCGAATGAGCTGACCCATAGCCGGTCTCGGGCAACTCAATCGGCACCTAGCGCCTCCCGAGCATTCTTCAGATTTTCTCCTTTAGTAATGTGAGCCAGCGAGATCCCGCCTTCGATGACGGGCCATGCTTCATCACGAACAATCGGCTCTTCGGCACGTGGTGCAATCTCTGATAAAGCGAGAGAGATCTGACGCCGCGCTTCGCGTAACGGCTCAACCACAAGATCTACGCCACCCTTAGTGAGCGAATAAGCAACTTCGAACTGTGGTTCGGCGGTTTGCATTAGATACCTGACCGCTCGGGGCTCGGCCAAAATTTCCCCAAACCGGTCGACCTGCCGAGAGTCTTTCACTATTGGCTTGCGTTGCTTGGAGCCAAATAAAAGATCAATGAAATAGCCAAGTTCTTTCTTTTTGTATTCCGGTATTGGATCATGGGCTCCTTCGGGAGTGTTCCGCAAATCAACACCGATAAATGATCTCACACCCTCAGATCGAAGGGATAGGAAGAGAACTGAAAACTTGTCTTCTACTTCAGCTAGTTTCTCCTTGTCCCAATTCGCCTCAATTTGAAGAAGAATTTTGTATGCAACATAGTTTTGCCGAATGAAATCTGTGCGGCTTCCAATTTGCTTAGCTACCTCTTTATACGACAGGCCCTGCTCCTCGATCAGCCGAGTGATGAATTCGGCTTTCTCGGTCGGGGCCCACTCTTTGATCCCAGTTACGTGACGAAATCCGAGATAAGCTGATACATCTGTGCGGCTTTCTGCAACTAAGTATGGAATTGATACGAAGAGTTCATCAGTTTCTTCAATTCGACGTTCTGCAAGACGCTCTTTGAGCCAGCGAGGAGGATCGATTTGTCCTCGAACGGTTTTCAACATGAGTTTAAGAGCTGCTAAACGGCGATTCCCTTCTACCACTACCAAGCTCTCTACTCCATCGATCGGTTCTTTGACCACGATGAGTGCGTCTTGCGTCCAAAATCCCCCCGCCGTCAGAAACGAGTCGACCAGTTCGTCTAGCGTCCATTTAGACATCGTTTGAAGAAGTTCGTTTTGATCTAGGTTCTTCTTACGGTTGAGCCGACCGATCCGTGGGTTTTGCGGGTCAAGCTGTAGATTGTCCACGTGCGAATAATCTAGCTTTTTGCTAATCGCCATATCGTCAATCTCCGACGTCAAACCCATGGGTATACTATTGTTGGTTGCCCAACAGTGAACACCTACTGAAGCGTCACAACCCATGTCCCTCGCCTCCGTCCGCGCCCATCTCGCCGCCGCTGCGCCTGACCTCGCCGTGATCGTCACGGAGGCGCGGTCGGCGACCGTGGAGGAGGCGGCGGCGGCGCATGGGGTGGCGCCGGGGCAGATCGCCAAGACGTTGGCGCTGCGGATCGGGACTGGGGACGGGGCGCGGGTGGTGCTCGTGGTGGCGGGCGGGACCATGAGGCTCGACAACCGCAAGGCCCGGGCCCTGTTCGGCGCCAAGGTGTCGATGCTCGGGGCGTTGGAGGTCGAGGCGCTCACGGGGCATCCCGTGGGCGGCGTCTCGCCCTTCGGCCTCGCGACGCCCCTGCCCGTTTACTGCGACGTGTCCCTGAAGGGCTTCGACGAGGTGGTGCCGGCGGCGGGCTCCACCCACAGCGCCGTGCGGGTCGCCCCCTCGCGCCTCGCGGAGATCGCGGGCGCCGAATGGGTGGATCTGTGCCAGGCGCCGGGCGAGGCCGCGGCGGGCTGAGCGACGGACCGCGAGGGCGCCTCAGCCGCCCTCCCCTGCCCGCCCCCGGGTGGCCCGGAACGCCTCGAGGCTCAAGGAGCCGCGGGCATTGTTGCAGGCCTGGCAGGCGAGCGCGAGGTTCTCGATCACCGTGCGCCCTCCCGCCGAGCGGGGCGTGAGGTGATCGAGGGTGGCAAGGTCCGGCGCCCGGTGGAGGCCCCGGGCGCGGGGCCGCACGGGCCGGCCGCAATGGACGCAGCGCCCCCCGTCCCGGGCGAAGATGGCGGCGAAGAGCGCCTGGCGGTGGGCGGAGGTCATGGCGCTTCGCTCCCGGCCGCGCCCGCGCGGGCCGGCGCCGCTCCGGGGCCGGTCCGGCCCTGCGGCCACAGCGCCCATTGCCCTTCAGGCGGCTGTGATTTCAACAAGATGTCGTTCATGTTTGCGTGTTCTCATGGTCCCGGGCCGGATCACGCTGCGCCCCAAACCCGCCGCCGGAGCAGCGTTCGCGTCGCAACCTGATGTCCGATCACCCACGATCAGCCCCTCCCCTCGAGGCGCCCCGCGCGGCCCCGCCTCCGCCGCGCCCGGCGGCGCCGCGGGCGGCCGCCCTGGCCCCCGACTGGCGGCCGCAGATCCTGCTCCTTGCTCTGTGCGTCGTCGGCATCGCGAGCCTCTGGATCGGCATCGGGGCCTTCCTGCAGAGCCGCAGTCAGGCGGCCGTCGACCAGGTCCGCTCCGAGGTGCGCAACCTGTCGATCGCGCTGGAGGAGCAGGTGCAGCGCACCTTCCTCGGCATCGACCAGATGATGCGGCTCACGGTGGCGGAGATCAAGGAGCACCCCGCGCAGTTCGAGCTCGCCGCCTGGCTCGCCCGCGTGCCGCAGAACGCCGACGTCCTGCTGCAGGTCTCCCTCGCGGATGCCGGCGGGGACATCGTGGCGAGCTCCGTCGGCAACGCCGCGTCGGCCCGCGTCAACATCGCGGACCGGGAGCATTTCCGCGTCCACAAGGAGAATGCGGAGGCCGGGCTCTTCATCAGCCGGCCGGTGCTCGGGCGCGTGTCCGGGCGCTGGTCCATCCAGGCGAGCCGGCGCATCGACGGGCGCGACGGGCGCCTGGCCGGGGTGCTGGTCTTCTCCATCGATCCCGTCGCCCTCGGGCGCATCTTCGCCAATATCGACGTCGGGCCCGCCGGGGCCGTCACGCTCATCGGCACCGACGGCGCCGTGCTGGCCAGGGCTCCCGTGGTCGAGGGCACGTTCGAGCGGGGCCTCGACGATGCCAAGGCCCAGCCGATCCTCAAGGCCATGCAGGTGCAGCGGCACGGGCTCCTGCAGCTCGTCAGCCCGTTCGACGGCGTCGAGCGCGTGGTCGGCTATCGGTGGGTGAAGGGGCTGCCCCTCGTCGTGACGGTGGGTGCGTCCCTCGACTCGGCCCTCGATCCGATCCGGGCCGAACAGCGGTGGATCGTGGCCGGGGGCGGCCTCATCACCCTGGTGCTGCTGGCCACCTTCGGCCTCCTCTTCCGCCTCATCGAGATCCGGCGCCGCAAGGAGACGGAGCTCGCCTGGGTCAACCGGGCCCTCGCGGAGGGCGAGGCGCGCTACCGGCTTCTCGCCCAGAACGCCACGGACGCCATCGCGCGGATCGGCCTCGACCTCGAGATCCGCTACCTGTCTCCCGCAATCGAGGCCATCACGGGCTTCGAGCCGGCGGAGCTCGTGAGCCGCCCGCTCGTCGACATGGTACATCCGGACGACCGGGCCCGGGTGGAGGAGCATCTGCGCGGCCTCATCGAGGCTGGGCCCGGCGCCCCGCAGGCGGCGCTCCAGTATCGCGGCCTCAAGGCCGATGGCAGCGTCGGCTGGCACGAGATCAACCCGACGGTGGTGTTCGAGCCCAGGACCGGCGAGGCCATCGAGATCGTGGACGTGATCCGCGACGTCTCCTCCCGGAGAATCATCGAGGAGGAGCTGCGGGCGAAGTCCGAGCTCCTCGAGACGACCCTCGAGAGCATGGATCAGGGCCTCATCATGATCGATGCGGCGGGGCACATCGTGGTGTGCAACCGCCGGGCCATCGACCTCATGGGCTTTCCCCCCGAGCTGATGGCCCGGCGCCCGCATTTCCGCGAGCTGCGGCGCTATCAGGCGGAGCGGGGCGAATACGTGCAGTCGGGCTCCGCCTTCCAGCGCTGGATCGACGAGGGCGGCCCGATGCCGGACGAGCCTCTCTACGAGCGCGTCCGCCCGAACGGGGCCGTGGTGGAGGTCCGCACGGTGCCGCTCCCCGGGGGCGGCGTGGTGCGCACCTACACGGACATCACCGCCCGCCGGCAGGCGGAGCGCGCGAGTCGCGAAAACGAGGAGCGCTACCGCCTGCTCGCCGAGAACGCGTCCGACATCATCATGCTGCGGGCGGTCGGCGGCCCGCGCCGCTACGTGTCGCCGGCCTGCCGGGCGGTGCTCGGCTACACACCCGAGGAGTTCCTTGAGCTGCCGACGCCGGAACTCGTCCACCCGGACGACCTTCCCCGGGTCATGTCGATCTACGACCGCCTCAGCCCCGGCAATCCCGAAGTGCGCGACGCGCATCGCCTGCGCCACAAGGACGGACGCTGGGTGTGGGTCGAAGGCGCGTTCCGCCTCATGAGCGGCGGCTCGGAGCCCACCGTGCTGGCGGCGCTGCGCGACGTCACCGACCGCCAGCTCCAGGCGGAGCAGCTCAAGACCGCCAAGGACATGGCCGAGGACCTCGCCCGCAAGGCCCAGGCGGCGAGCGAGGCGAAATCCGAGTTCCTGGCCTCCATGAGCCACGAGATCAGGACGCCCCTCAACAGCATCCTCGGCTTCACCGGCCTCGTGCTCGACGGCGGCAGCCTCAACCCGGAGGACCGCCGCTACATCGAGCAGGTCCGGGGCTCGGGACACGCGCTGCTCACGGTGGTCAACGACGTCCTCGACTTCTCCAAGATCGAGGCGGGCCAGGTCGAGCTCAACCCGCAGCCCTTCGCCCTCGGCGAACTTCTCGACAACGCGGTCTCCATCGTGCGCGGCATCGCTCTCGAGCGCGGCATCCCGATCGCCCTCGAGGCGGCGACGGACCTTCCCGCCGCCGTGATCGGCGATGCGGACCGGCTGCGGCAGATCCTGCTCAATCTCCTCAACAACGCCGTGAAGTTCACCCGCCAGGGTTGGGTGACCCTTGCGGTGCGGCGCTGCGCGGGCGGCCTTCATTTCACCGTGACGGATACGGGCATCGGCATCCCGGCCGACAAGCTGCCGCGGCTCTTCGAGCGCTTCACGCAGGTCGACAACTCCATCAGCCGCCAATACGGCGGCACGGGCCTCGGCCTCGCGATCTCGAAGCGGCTCGTCACCCTCATGGGCGGCGAGATCGGGGTGGAGAGCCGGGCGGGCGAAGGCTCCACCTTCTGGTTCAGGGTGCCGCTGGCGGAGAGCCTGACCCCTGCCCTCCCGGCGCGCCGGCCCGCTGCCGACGGCGCCGCGCGGCCCGCCCATATCCTCCTCGTGGAGGATGTCGCCATCAACCAGGAGCTCGCCCGCCTCATCCTCGAGAAGGCGGGTCACCGGGTGGACGTGGCGGGCGACGGGGCCGAGGCCGTGGAGGCGGTGCGGCGCACGGCCTACGACCTCGTGCTCATGGACGTGCAGATGCCCGTCATGGACGGCATCGCGGCGACGGGCCGGATCCGGCGGCTCGGCGGCGCCCATGCGGCGCTCCCCATCGTCGCCATGACGGCGAACGTGCTGCCCGACCAGGTCGCCCGCTTCCGGCAGGCCGGCATGGACGACCATGTCGGCAAGCCGTTCCAGGCTGCGGAACTTCTCGCGACCGTCGCCCGTTGGGCCACTTCCTCGCGCCTCGACCGGGCGAGCTGAACACATCGTCAGGCGCGCCGCACCGGCTGCTTCGTCCACAGCTCCGGCTGGCCTGCTCAAGCTTTCGGCGGAACCGCTCCCGCGCCAAGCTCGTTGAGTCAGCATCCTAACCACAAGGAGTGGACACTCATGAAGAAGATCCTTCTCGCGGGCGCCTTTGCGCTCCTTCCGGTTGCCGCTTTCGCTCAGCAGGGCGGCGGCGCGGCGGCGGGTGCCGGCGCGGGCGCCATCGGCGGCGCCATCGTGGGCGGCCCGGTCGGTGCCGTGGTCGGCGGCGTGACCGGCGCGATCGCCGGCGGCATCGCCGAGCAGTCGCAGCCCGGCTTCCGCCAGTACGTCGTCCAGCAGAACGTGCCGTCCTACCGCTACGAGCAGGACGTCCGCGTCGGCGCCGTGCTCCCGTCCTCGGGCGTGCGCTACTACGAGGTCCCGGCCGAGTACGGCGTCGAGGGCTACCGCTACACGGTGGTGAACGAGACCCCCGTGCTCGTGGAGCCGGGCACCCGCCGCATCGTCCAGATCATCCGCTAAGGCGGGCCGATCTGAGGAGCCTTTAGGGGCGGCCTTCGGGCCGCCCTTTCTCGTTGGCAGGCTCTCGGCCGGGCCTAGCGCGCCGGCCCGGCGAGGCGCAGGTGCACCACCGCCATGCCGAGCACCGCCATGGCGAAGACCTGATGGGCGAGGCCCGCCCAGAGGGGCACGGCGAGGAGAAGGGTGACAATCCCGAGGGCCATCTGCGCCACCATCAACCCTGCCAGCACCCGCGCGCGGCGTCCGGCGCCGGTGCTTGGGGCCCGGCGGGCGAGGCTCCAGGCATGCCACAGGGCGAAGGCTACGAGGGCGTAGGCCGTCATCCGGTGGTTGAACTGAACGAGCGTCGGGTTGTCGACGAAGTTCTCGATGAAGGGCTGCACCACGAAGAGCGCCGACGCGGCGGGCACGAACTCGCCATCCATGAGCGGCCAGGTGTTGTAGGTGAGCCCCGCCTTCGAGCCCGCCACGAGGGCCCCAAGGGCGATCTGGAGGAAGACGAGGCCGAGCAGCACGGCCGGGGCCTTGCGGGAGACGGAGGCCTCCGCTTTGCCGGCCGGCCGCTCCCGCAGGCCCGTCGCCACCCAGACCAGGAGGGCGAAGATCACGCTCGCGATGGTGAGGTGCAGCATCAGCTTGACGGGCGCCACCGCCACCATGCCGGGCTTGAGGCCCGACGCCACCATGATCCACCCCACCGCGGCCTGCAGCCCGCCGAGCGCGCCGATGCCGAGGAGCACGAGGGCGAAGCGGTTCGTGACCGCGCCGCGGAGCCAGAACCAAGCCAGGGGCAGGAAGAAGGCGAGGCCGAGAAACCGGCCGAGCTGCCGGTGGCCCCATTCCCAGAAATAGATCGTCTTGAACTCGCCGAGGCTCATGCCCTTGTTGAGGAGCTGGTATTGCGGGATCGCCCGGTACTTCTCGAACTCCGCGAGCCAGGCGGCCTCGGACAGGGGCGGGATCGCGCCCGTGACGGGCTTCCACTCGGTGATGGACAGGCCCGACCCCGTCAGCCGCGTGGCGCCCCCGACCGCCACCATGGCGACGACGAGCGCCGCGAGAAAAAAGAGCCATGCCCGCACGGAGGCGGCCGAGGAGGCGCGTGACGGGGCGAGGGGAAGGGTGCCGGCGGCGGAGGCGGCCATGGTCGGGGTTCCGGAGACGGGTCGGGAGAGGCGGCCGCCGCTGCGAAGAACCGCATGGCAACCGCCCGCAGGGCTTCACATATGAGCGAAAGCCCCGCCCGGCAATGAAGGGCGGTGACGCACCCGCCCTGCCCTGCTACAGGCCCGCAGGCCTGTCTTCGAAGAGGATCCCATGCGCCAGCGCTCGCGCAAGCTCATCGGCACCGCCCTCATGCTCGCCTTCGTGGTGGCCTACGGCCCCGTGGCTATGGCCCTCGCCGACAGCCGCATCGTCGAGCTCCACGCCCTCTTGCAGACGGTGATCTTCTTCATCCTCGGTATCGTGTGGATCTTTCCCCTGATGCCGCTGATCCGCTGGATGCAGAAGCCCGACGCCGACCGGGCCTGAGCCCCGTCAGGTGGGCGAGACCACCTGGGCGCGCACGAAGCGCCCGTTCGCCGTGGTGGTGCAGGTCATCACCGCCTCGCGGACCTCGTAGAACTCGGGCCGCGAATACACGACGCGCATGCGCACCGGCCCCCGGTAGGTGCCGTTGGGCAGGCGGCGCTCCGGACCGACCGAGACCGCCTCGACCTGCGTGTTGGGATTGTACTTCAGCGCCGCCTCGAGCGCCTGCTGCTGGCAGGGCTGGACCGTGCGGTTGCGTCCCGGCGCGACCGCGAGGGGCTGGGGGAAGGTGGCGAGGACGTCCGAGCGGGCCTTCACGGTGCCCCATTGCGGCACCGTGGCGGTGACGATGGGCTCGTCGTGGGCGGCTTTGGTCTTGGGCGACGAGGGTCCGAGCTGCCAGGGCATGTACTCGGTCATGTTAGGATCGATGGGCTGCTCGTTCGTCCCGTACCGGAAGGTTGCCGTCGTGGCGGGCGCCGCAACGTCCGTCGTGGTGAGCGTTGACGCGCATCCGCCGAGAACCGCGCAGGCGGACGCGAGAAGTAGCACACGGGTCATCATCAGCCCCTTGTTGTTCGACCTTGACCGTACTTGCCCCGAGACAATGCCGAGAGCGGCCTCTGGTTCGAGGGGAGCTGAATTTTTAGGAGCTTTAAAGGCCGCCTCGGCGGCGGGACGAGCCCGTCCGGGCTCAAATGTCAGGAAAAGTGGTAGGCCCAGCGCACGGCCTGCGCGACGACGGCGAGCCCGAGCCCACACCACAGGCCGGCGGTGATCCGCCCCACCGTCGTCGTGAACACCCGCATGTCGAAACCCTCAAAGACGCTTTGCACGTGACTACGCTCCAACCCCCGCCCGGGTTTCACGGGCCACGAGAAGCCTAGCGCGTCATGGTGACCGGACCGTCAACGCGATCGCCTCGCGAGCCGGGCCTGCGAGCGGCGCCAGGCGCTTCTGACCCGGCGCCGCTCTCGTCGAACCCTATTGCCGGGCGCAGATCGCGCGAGCCTGCATCCGCGCCGGCGTCTCGGCGGCGGAGAAGCAGTAAACCGCGACCTCGTCCATATCGAGCCGATCGCCCCGGGCGCAGGTGCCGTTGACCGGGTACTCGCTCTCGCCGCAGCGCGCGACGCAGCGCGGCCCGCTCTCGCATTGCTGCACGAGAACCCGCAGGACCGTTCCGGCGGCACCCGCTGGACCGGCCGGACCGGTGGGCCCGGGCGGCCCGGCGATGCCGGCCGGACCCTCGGGACCGGGAGAACCTGACGGACCCGCAGGTCCGGTCTCGCCGGGCGGTCCGGCGGGACCTGGCGCACCCGCGGCTCCAGCCTCGCCCCGCTGTCCCGCAGGACCCGGCGGGCCCGTTTCACCCCGCGGGCCCGGCACACCTTGGGGGCCCTGCGGCCCCTGATGGCCGGCGAGCCCCTGCGGCCCTTGCGGACCCGGAGGCCCGGCGGGTCCCTCGGGACCGGGGGGGCCTGCGGGACCGGCAGGACCTGGCTGCGCCGCGGCCGTCGAGCCGCCTCCACCGGTGCCCGGAGGGCCCTGAGGGCCGGGCGGACCCGCTGGACCCTGCGGTCCCTCCGGCCCGCGCTCGCCCGCAGCGCCGGCCGGCCCGGCAGGTCCCTGAACCCCCGCCGGACCCTGCGGGCCGGCAGGACCTTGCGCCCCGGCGGGACCCTCGGGCCCGCGCTCGCCTTGGGGACCCGTGGGCCCGGCAGGACCCGCCGGCCCGGCAGGTCCCGTCTCGCCGCGCGGACCGGGCGTAGCTGCGGCGGCCACGGCGCCGCCGTTCTCCGGGCCCCGCTGGCCGCAGAATCCCACTACCGCCCGGCGCTGCTCGGCATCGGCCTGGATGGTGACGATGCAATCGTCCGGGTGGTAGGCGAGGCGAAAGACGAAGCGCCCCGACGCATCCGAGCGCACCGGGTTGGCGCCGTCGAGGGTCACGGTGGTCTGCCGGGGCTGGCTGAGACGCCCGGTGACCCGCAACTCGCCCCCGGTGATCATCGCTTGGTCGATGAGAATATCGGCGACAGCCGGCGACGCAGCCCCGAGGGCCGCGCCGCCCGACAGCGCCAGACAGATCAATTTACGCCTAACCATCACGTCTCCCCTGACCGATGGTCGAGCTTGCGACGATAGGTGACGTTGCGTCAAGCGAAGGACCGGACAAGAGGCCGCTGCTGGTTTTATATTCTCACGCGTCTGCCGCCGCGATCCACAACGGAAACCCGCATCGTCGGAACGCGCGGGGCAACGGAGAAAATCGAGCTTTCGTCCTTTCCTTACCAACGCGGTTCGACGACCAGTCTACGGCGGCAAGGACGGCGGATTGTACAATGCTAAAGGAATTCGGACCCAGTATCTGGATCGAGGACGGTCCAACGATCACGGCAGCGGCTGGTTTTCACTATCCCACCCGCATGGCCATCATGCGATTGTTGAACGGCGACCTCGTTCTCTGGTCCCCGACGGCGATCTCCGACGAACTCTGCGGTCAGCTGCAATCACTGGGTCGGGTGCGGTTTCTGGTTCCGCCGAATTCTCTCCACCATACGTATCTCGGTGATTGGCAACGGGCTTACCCGGAAGCCACGGTCTTCGCGCCGCCCGGACTGCGGGCGAAGCGCAAGGACATCAGGTTCGACGGTGACTTCTCGGACGGCCCGATCGGTGCCTGGGCGGGAGAAATCGACCTGACGATCATGTGGGGCAATCGCATCACGACAGAGGTCGTTTTCTTTCATCGCCAGAGCGCAACCGCACTCTTCGCCGACCTCATCCAGCAGTTTCCTCCTGGATGGTTTTCAGGCTGGCGAGCGATCATTGCAAGGCTCGATCTGATGGTGTCGGACGAACCGACCGTGCCGCGCAAATTCCGGATCGCATTTGCCGACCGCAGCGCCGCCCGGGACCCTGTTCGCCGGGTTTTGTCGTGGCCGACGAAAAGAGTCATTCTCGCCCACGGCCCTCCGATCACGAACGATGGGCAAGCTGTCCTGAGACGCGCTTTTCGCTGGTTGAGCGTCGAATGACGTGAGAGCCGTCACGCGCGCCCCTCTCGCAGCCCTGGGCCATAGCGCTTTCTACAAACGGAGAGAGCCGACCCGAAGGCCGGCTCCAAAGCCATAACTTTCGCTTCTGAAATGATGGTCGGAGCGAGAGGATTTGAACCTCCGACCCCTAGTCCCCCAGGCAAGGCTAAGTTGCGGCCTTGCAATGGATTTTCTGCAAACGGGGTGAATGGAGGCGGGTTATGGATCAAGGGCTTACAACCGAAGTGCAAACTGAATTGGGCCGGGAAATCGCCGACTGGGTTATGGCCGTGCTAGGCGACCGAAAGGGCTTCAACGGCTGGTGGGACGGGATCGACGAGGACGTGCAAGAGGAGATTATGGACTCTCTCGCCGAGGCTGCCGCGGGCGCGATCCGCCACCACGCGCAGAGCAAGTGAGCGAGAGGTTCTGATCCAAGGCTCCACAGAAACACAAGGCTTTTTGTCGCAGATGTCCCACTACTTTGGAGGCTCGCATGAGCAACATTCGCGTTTGGTCACCACGCCGCGGGAGCCATGAACGGGAGCCCGATCTCGCCCGCTGCCGAGCGGCCGTCTGGCAGAGCGAGGGGAATTGGGGCCGCTCCTACCAGTGCCAGCGCAAGCCGAAAGTGTTCCGCTGCGTCGAAGGCGTTGAGGGCGA